>Ga0206994_1015_pt1 | contig 24607 bp, 12 predicted proteins | sample Alteio_BWMinCont_4_FD_153485 | JGI IMG/M metagenome (GOLD analysis project Ga0206994, IMG submission 153485) | Enriched cells from forest soil in Barre Woods Harvard Forest LTER site, Petersham, Massachusetts, United States -... | ecosystem: Environmental > Terrestrial > Soil > Temperate forest >...
ATTCCGGAGCTGAAAGGTTCGACACAATAGGCTTAAGGAAAAATTTGGAAAATCTCAAACCCGAACAAAAACGCATTATTGATCTGGCTTATTTCAGCGGTTATACACAAGATGAAATAGCCAAGGAAGTAGGTATACCATTGGGTACTGTAAAAACCCGCATGCGAACTGCAATTATTGAATTAAGAAAAATGCTATAACAGAGTGCAAGCAAACGACATCATATCATCAGGTTTATTGGAGCTATATGCTACAGGTTCATCTTCTAAAGAAGAAACCTTGCAGATAGAACAATGGATAAAAATATATCCCGAAGTTGCGGCGGAAATTGCATCTATCGAAACAGGACTAGAAGCCTATGCACAAGCTCATGCAATACAACCCGAATCTTCAGTCAAAGAAAAAATAATATCAAAAATCAATACTGATAAAAAAGTTAAAATAATTCCATTAAACGGTTCCGGCAAAGCATATAATGTTCCGCCTTTTTGGAAATATGCTGCAGCTGCCTCCATCATACTTTTTGTTGGTAGCGCGATGTTAAATGTATCGCTTTATAACAAAGTTGATGAAGCAGGAAAAAATTTAGAACAAACTCAGCAAGTGGTTGCTTCATTACAAGAAAGCAATAAAGCAATGGAAGGGTCTAATGAAGCAATGAAACAAGATATGAGTGTTGTACAAAGTAAATACAGTGAGCCTGTTTCTTTACATGGCATGGGTGTAGCTCCTGATGCTGTTGCAAAAATATTCTGGATGAAAAATACCGGTGAGGTTTATATCGACCCGAGTAATTTGCCTAATGTCCCTTCAGATCAACAACTACAGCTATGGGCCATTGTTGATGGAAAGCCTGTTGATGCAGGTATGATAGTAACCGCAACAGATGGACAAAAATTTCGCATACAAAAAATGAAAAGCTTTGGCAGAGCTGAAGCATTCGCCATTACGATAGAAAAGAAAGGCGGAAGTCCTACTCCTACGATGGACAAGATGGTAGTGATGGGTAAAATGTAATACAAGAATTTTATTTATAAAAAACTGCCGGCTTAATTAGTTGGCATTTTTTATTCACACAATATTTATACCAGTTCAAACTTCTAAGAATTTTGCCGGTAAGAAAATAAGACATTCAATAGCAACGTCTTATTTTCTTACCGGCAAAACATTTTTATCACCTTTAAAGTCAATAAAATCAATAGTTATATACACTCTTCTAGAAAAAATATCTACAAATAAAAACCGTGCTTCTTCATTTGTCGTAATTGATTACAGTTAAAACATAAACAAAACTAAAACTACAAACAAATGAAAAAGTTATTAATCGCAGTAGCAGTATTATTCAGTTCTGCATCATTCGCACAAACAGTAATGGTAGGCGGTGCAGCAATGTATCCAACTAAAAACATTGTTGAAAATGCTATTAACAGTAAAGATCATACAACATTGGTTGCCGCGGTTAAAGCTGCTGGCTTAGTTGAAACATTAGAAAGCGCAGGACCATTTACAGTGTTCGCTCCTACTAATGAAGCATTCGATCTATTACCGGCAGGAACAGTTGATAATTTAGTTAAGCCGGAAAACAAAGCTACATTGGTTGCTATCTTAACCTACCATGTTGTTGCAGGAAAATGGAGCGCGGCTGACTTAATGAAAAAAATTAAAGACGGTGGTGGAAAAGCAGAATTAAAAACCGTACAAGGTGGTTCACTTTGGATCATGATGGATGGCAGTAAATTAGCTATCAAAGATGAAAAAGGTGGTATCGCTTACGTAACTATTAAAGATGTAAATCAGAGCAATGGTGTGATTCATGTAATTGATCATGTATTGTTACCTAAATAAGTTTTACAAGGGTTGATGGTAATTGAGATAAAGAGCTGCGGAGCGATTCGTGGCTCTTTTATACGTAAAGAGAAAATGTTCAATACTCAATATTCAACTAACAATGTTCAATTCAAAGCTCTTTAATTATTTGATATTCATTAATTAAGTATTGAAAATTTATTATTGAAAATTTATTTTTTATTTTTCAAAAAATGATATTCCACCGCCAACCCATGTTTCATTTTCATTATAGCGTGTACCAATCATTTTACCTTTGCTTAGTCTTGTTAAATTATGCACTGCTACCGGTCTTTCCCAACCATCTTTCCAAAAATAAAATAAACGAATTTCTGCTTTAGCATTTCTGTCAGGTGTTTCTATAGCTGTTGCATATTTTACTTTGCGTTGTAATATCCAATTTTCCGGATCGCTCACTTTAGCTACATCTTCTTTTGTTACATCGATGATAACTCCCATTCCTGCATAGGAGAATAATGGTTTTAATACATAGTTTTCCAGATCAGTTGGAAGTTCTGTTATCTCATGTAAAAAATATGTTTTAGGTACATATTGATTGCGTATAAACGGTAAAGTATATTTACTGATACGGTAAAACCAATTAGGATGTGATATCCATTCAACATCCCATGGGTGCGTTATATCGATGATATTTTTTTTATCTTTTAATTGTTGTAGATCATCAAACACAAGTCGGTTAAATATTTTTTTTATCTCGATCCTTTCTCCATTGTGCTCGTAAAATAATTTATCCCTTTGCGGAATTAATACCGTTAAACAAACAGCTTTAATTCCCAACACATCTTCCGTACAATAAAAGTCAAGACGGGTTTTTTGTTTATCAGGAAAGATATCCAACAATATCACATGCTTAGGATCTGTATCTCCAACAATTATTTCTTTTAATAATTGCAGTGTTGTTTCTTTTGTATAACCATTTAGATAACTGCTATGTGTTGAAGGTATTGAAGCATATTCTTGTACAAGATCATTAAGAAATATCTGAAAAGCAAATAGCGATGGAAAGCCTTGCATCTCGACTAATTGCGGCTCTAACTCACCATCTTCATTTTCACAAACACCAAAATCTAGTGCAAGGAAATGAGCGTGTTCGTTTTCATTCGCAACAACCAGATCTTTGGGAATAGCATGCTCTGTATTTTTTTTAAATCGCGGATCAACAATGATATTAATAATATCTTCTCCTGCTGCTAATAGTTTTTGTGTAAATGCTTTGGATACAAATACAGGTGTTTCTGCTAATCTAAAATCCAACGCGCCCGGATGCAGATCTTTTATCCGGTTAATATAGGTGTGATATTTTTCTTCAGTAAAATTTTTATTGAACTGTTGCCGTAATTCTTTTTGCATACTGAATTGTTTAATTGTTGAATTGCTAAATTGATCAATTGCTTAGTTACTTACACCATATTACAATTCAACAATGTAACCATAAAACAATTTAACCATTCTCAACAGCACTTTGTAAAAAATTAGGGATCAAATGCATATACGTCATCATGATCTTATCCGGATCATTTAATTGATCTATCATGCTTCGCCATTTTTCTTCGCCATGGTTTTCTATTACAGTTTGTTTCTTTTCTTCAGTCTGTAGATACATACTCATGCCTACGGCATCCGCTTCAGGATGAAATTGTGTGCCAATCATATATTTATTAAACCTGACAGCCATGATAGCTCTTTCTAAAGGAACATGAGGCCGCTCTTTCTCTATAGCTAAAACAGTTGCAGGTGTTTTCCAAAAAGTTTCTGCATTAGGTTGTATTACCTGATAATCTCTGCTATCAACGGCATAAAAAGGATCTTTCATTCCATTAAATACAGGTTCTTTTTTCCCGTCATTTAATAAGTGTACCGGAAATACGCCAAAAGCAGTACTCTTTCTTTTACATACGGTTCCAATATTCAAGTGCCTGCATACAAGCTGAAAAGAATGACAAATAAGAAAAACGAATTTTTTATTTTTGTTTGATACATCCTCGTTCCAATCCTGTACCTGTTGTAACCAGTTAAAATAAGCACGCTCCCATTCACTGCCTTCACTATCAATCGGACTACCGGGACCTCCTGTAGAAATAAATACATTGTAAGACATATCAGGCATTTCACATTTCAACCTCACGTCAAACTCAGCCGATTCAATGGTAATTTTTCTACTGTCGCCAAATTGTTTAAGAATATCACGTATACAACGCATACCTTCATTCGTTTCTCCTGCATAAAGATCCAATATTGCGACTCTTATTTTTTTTTCTTTGTGCGCCATGCTACAATTAATTATCAAGTGTAACTATATATTCTTAATCTAAAAAAACATCATGCACGTAATCAACAACATTGACTAAGCTTTTAGTTTTCTCAAATATTCTCAACTGTTTATCCGCACCTGTTCCTTCTTCCATTATTTTGTGTACATAATCAATTGCATTTCTGCTTCCCAGTTCCGGTACAACATCATCAATAAAATTCAGCAACTCGTAAATAAGCACTTTAGTTTCCACTTCGCATTCCTTTCCAAAATCAATCAGACTACCATCGATTCCGTACCGGCAAGCACGCCATTTATTTTCGTTTATTAATGCCCGTGAGTAAGAAATAAAATTCAGGTTCTGCATTCTCAGTTTATATAATTTGGCGCTGATGGCCTGAAACAATGCTGCAATAGTAATGGTTTCGCGTACGGTTAATGGTACATCGCAAATACGATATTCAACAGTATTAAAATCCGGATGCACCCTTAGATCCCACCAGATCTTTTTAGCATTATCAATACAATTCGTTTTTATTAGAAGTGCCACGTAACTTTCATACGCTTTTATATTTTCAAAGTGGTCAGGAATTCCGGTACGCGGAAATTTATCAAACACTTTACTCCTGAAACTTTTATAACCTGTTTCTCTTCCTTCCCAAAAAGGCGAATTGGTACTTAATGCATAAATGTGTGGTAAAAAATATCTTGCGCTGTTAGCAATATGTATGGCCATCTCTCTCGATTCCATCCCAACATGAACATGTAAACCAAATATCAAGTTACTACGCGCGGCTTCTTGTAATTCATTTACGATCTCGTTATAACGAACATGATTGGTTAATAATTGGCTCTGCCAATGACTAAAAGGATGCGTGCCTGATGCTCCTATCCATAATCCAAGATCACCTGCTATGTTACTAATTGTTTTACGAAGACCGGTAACATCTGCAAAAGCTTCATCTACATCCTTGCAAATATCTGTACCTACTTCTACTACGGCCTGGTGCATTTCGGCCTTTACTTTCCCTTTAAATATTTTTTGCCCCTCCTGTACTATTTTTTGTTCGTGGCTCTTCAACTCCCTCGTTGCAGGATCGATCACCATGTACTCTTCCTCAACGCCCAGCGTAAATTGTTTATATGAAATATTTGCCATTAGTAAATTTTAAGTGCCAGTCGTTTGAGAACACTTTTATGAAGCACTTTTTCTGATATACTCTCCCCAGGTTAAATTATCCTTGCCATTTTTTTGTTCCTGCGCTTTATCAATTGCGTATGTAGCCATCGTATCAACAACCCAATCAAAATTTTCCTGACCAATAGTTTCTTTTTCTACATCTGCCGCAGGATTAGAAAGATCGACTGCATATAATACATCATCACGCAGTGCAATATCGATCGTATTAAAATCGTACCCTAAATGTTTATTAATGCGTAGCAACATATCCTCGATCAGTTTTGTCTTTTTTGAATCGGGTTTAAAATCAACGTCATAACGTGCCCCCGCAGCATTGCGCGGTTCATAACTTCTGATACGGGTATATTTTCCACCGATACAAAAGCATCGATAATATTCTTCAAAAATAATTTCTTCCTGTAGCATCATCACCAACTTACCTGTTTCAGCATGTTTGCTAAAAAAGTCGTTCATGTGAGTGATCTTATATATCTTTTGATTCCCTTCGCCGGAAAATGGCTTCATGTAAGCAGGAAACCCAATGTACCTGAATATTTTTTCCCAGTCTAACGGATAAGCAAGGTTGGAGAACTCTTCATCCGTAGTCCCCGCCGGTAAATTTCTTGAAGGCAGTATTACTGTTTTAGGAACAGCCACTTTTATTTTTGTTGCCAAACTATTATCGAAAAAATTTTCATCAGCACTGAGCCAAAAAGGATTGTTTATTACAGCTGTCCCATGTAATGCTGCATTTTTTAAATAAGACCTGTAGAAAGGAACTTTATGTGATATTCGATCAATAATAACGGCATATCCGCTACCTTCACTATGTTCTACTTTTTCGATGTAAACAGATTCTGCCTTAATACCCTTTATTTTTTTACTATTTACTTTTTCAATAAAAGCATCTGCAAAACCTCTATCCTTCCCGAATAAAATTCCAATTTTTTTCATTACTAATAATTATTAATAGTTTGTTATTTAGCTGGACTATGAAAAGGGCGAGGATTAGCACGCTCAAATATAATTTGTAAAAGGTGCTTTAACAAATTATGTTTGGCAATAAAACATACTACCCAAGAGTATAGCGACAAGTTATAAGCATTAATTATGCTCTTAAAAAGCAGCTTTTAGTTAAAACCTGTACGATTCATTACTAATAACTTTTCCTTATCTCATAATAACTACCCTTTAAAATTGAGCTTAAACCTTGTTACCTTTGCATAATAAATTAATAGATATGTTGGATAGTATAGAAAGTGCCATTGAGGATATAAAGAATGGCAAAATGGTAATTGTAGTAGATGATGAGGATAGAGAAAATGAAGGAGATTTTGTTATAGCCGCTAATACCGTAACACCGGAGATCATCAATTTTATGAGCAAACATGGCCGAGGATTGATCTGCGCCCCACTTACCGAAGAACGTTGCAACGAACTTGAGCTAACGCCAATGGTACAATCCAATACTGCATTGCATGAAACTGCTTTTACCATCAGCGTTGACCTTTTAGGTCATGGTTGTACTACGGGCATTTCAGCTCACGACAGAGCCAAAACCATTCAGGCATTGATCGACCCCAAAACAACTCCTGAAATTTTGGGAAGACCAGGACATATTTTCCCTTTAAAAGCAAAAAAAGGCGGTGTTCTAAGAAGATCAGGACATACGGAAGCTACCATCGATCTAGCCAGACTTGCAGGTTTTGAACCGGCTGGTGTATTGGTAGAGATCATGAATGAAGATGGAAGCATGGCTCGTTTACCTGAGCTACTAGAAATCGCTAAGAAATTTGATCTGAAACTTATTTCTATTAAAGACCTGATCGCTTACAGACTTAGCAAAGAAACTTTAATAGAAGAAGAAGTGCGTGTGCAAATGCCTACCAAATATGGCATGTTTGAATTGATCGCTTTTAAACAATTGAATACTGGCGAAGTTCATCTTGCGATAAAAAAAGGTGAATGGACCAAAGATGAACCTGTTTTAGTAAGAGTACATAGCAGTTGTATGACAGGCGATATTTTAGGTTCTTTACGTTGCGATTGTGGTGATCAATTACACGCTGCCTTAAAAATGGTTGAAGCTGCAGGCAAAGGATTGGTATTATATATGAATCAGGAAGGACGCGGCATTGGCTTATTAAATAAATTAAAAGCCTACAAACTCCAAGAGCAGGGAATGGATACGGTGGAAGCTAATTTAGAATTAGGTTTTGGAATGGATGAAAGAGATTATGGTGTTGGTGCACAAATATTACGTCACCTTGGTATTCATAAAATGAAATTAATGAGTAACAACCCACGTAAACGCGCAGGGTTATCGGGTTATGGTTTAGAAGTTGTAGATACTGTACCTATCGAAATAAAACCAAATACACATAACGAAAAATACCTTACTACTAAACGAGATAAATTAGGTCATACAATATTGAAAAAATAAAAAAAATATTTACAAAATGAAAGGCTGCTATTGTGCAGCTTTTTTTATACCTACCATGCAACCTTCTCTTGTCATGCTGAGGAACAAAGCATCTTATCTTCAAACAATTATTATTTCATTTTATGAATGAGATGCTTCGTTCCTCAGCATGACAAAAGCTTTTTGATTTATATTTTCCTATGCTCCGACAGTCAATTTATATTTCAACAAAAAGAAAATTAATCGGAGAAGCTGTCTTTATCATCTAGTTTTTTTCTTCGTAAACTATTTGTATTTGTAGGTTTTTTACGTTTTAATATATTCAATAACTTATCAGCATCCTTATGATAAGTTAGTTTAACCCCCGTCCTATTCCGTTCACCTAAAATCAAGTCATAATCTGTCTGATTAAATCCTACAACCCTTATTCTGCCGTCTTTGGTTAACATCCATTGAATGGCAACATCCGGCGTCAATAATAAACTATTGGTTCGGCCACTATTTGTAGGAATCGCATTAGGATTGGTATAATCAAGATTGCCCCCAACAGAAACTATAAGCCTGCTATCTAAAAAAGTTTTTGTTACACCAAACTTTCCTGCTCCTTGCAACTGATTATCTAATGCTACACTTGAATTAATATCAACGTAACTTGAAACAGTATTGCTATTTAATACTTTTTGTAATAGTTTATTAAACGAACTGGAAAGAACACCCGATATAACACCACCGATCGTATTCGTCAACACAGAATAACCACCGCCGGCAAGTGCACCGCCAGTATTATTAATAAATGTATTAAATAACAATACAGAAGTAACCTGTTTATTCATTTCATTCTCATCTCCTGCAAAAAGATCAAAACTTTTAAGCACATAAAAATCATTGCTGGCATTACTATTATCGGGCAACTTGAATTCGAAATTTATTTTTGGTTTTAACAACGTTTCTGTTAAACGGGATAGTACAATAATATCGCTTTTGCCTGCGCTAGAACTAGCCAATGGCAAACCACTCAGATCAACACCCTTAGCCAGATATTCAGCAACAATATCAACATTGGCCAGATAAGGATCTCCGGTCCAAACAATGCTTCCGCTGTTTACAGTGAAATATTTATGAAAGAATGTTTGAAAGTTAAACGTGTACTCACCTTTCGTTATGTCATACCTTCCCGTAATAGATAAATTTTCAGTACTGCCTACTCTTATACGTAGTTTCCCATTCCCCTCACCCCTGATCACATCACCGGTTATTTCATCTAATATCACGTCAATTTTACAAGCAGGATTTGCAGTCACATTCATGTCAACCAATAAATTAGTTGACAATTTTCCTTTTAAACTAGTTTTCATTTTACTTCCGAACTGTTCAAAATCTATATAATCTATTCCGCTATTTTCTATGCTATTGCCCGTAAGTAAATAAATATGATTACTATCCGCAACACTTTTAGAAGGTCCTCCATCGATATCCATGATCATATTTGTAACAGGACCATTAAGCGTCATCATTCCACTCCCTATTACCTTACCATAAAATTGGGTATTATCTTTTTTCGTTGTATTTAATAGGAGTATTTTTTTTGTTTGAAAATGGATATTATCAAATCCGAAATCATTAAAAAAAGTATGGTAAATTTTACCGCTTACTGTTGCAGTATTATTTAACGTATCTTTTAATTGTACTGTCCCCAGATCTATTTCATCAGGATTAAATTTAATTGTGGCATTCTTAAATTTATACTTACACTGTGTATAATTAACGATCAAAGATCCGCTATCCACCAATGCCGATCCTGTTAATAAAAGATGATCGGTACTGCCGGTAATTTTCATATCTGAAGTATTGGCGGTACCACTTATATTACTAAATATATCTCCCAGATAACTATTAAGAAGAGACAGATCAAATTTGTTTGTTTTAAGTGAAATAGCTGTCTGGTTCGCCGTTGAATCATGACTATTAAAACTTCCATCAACATTGAATTGGTATTTCTCATTGGCTGCATCTGCTGTAAACGTAGCAATTCCGCTTCCTGTATTATATCTTCCTTTTGAATTTACAACGCCGACAGAATCTGAATTGACCTTCACCTGTTCTGCCTGTACTTCATAATCAATGATCGCTTTTCCAAGCGGGTCCTCTATTTTTACATTTCCTGTTAATAAGCCTTCTAATACCGGATCCTTAACAACATAAGGAGCAATATCTATAATACTTACTTTCTTTAACCCGATCAATACATCATTGGTATTAGGTAAAACAACAGAAGGTATTGTAGAGATATTTATTTGTTGGTTCCCCTGAGATAATTTTATGTTGCTGGCAATTATTTGTGAGGGTCCTACTGTTAATTCTCCATCTTTATCAATATCCCATTCCTTATCATTTATAACAAATGAGGAAGGAAGAAAATCGATCTTAACTCCATTAGTCATCGTTTGTACTGTTGCATTTAACGATGCATTATTTAATGTTTGAGTGGCACTTGTTGTGAGGCTAATATTTGATATATCATTATGAGAAGAGAAAACAAGATTGGTACTTGGTAAGTGAAAGCTATCATTGATGGATATATCAGACGCATCAACCTTTGCCACTAAAGTATCTAAATTACCATGCCCCGTTAATCTTATATTATTAAATAATTTTCCACCATAACCAAACTCCGGCACCGTTGCATTTATATTTAATTCATTCTTCTTCAACCGCAGGTTCCCCGATACAACTGAATTATTAAAGCCCTGCAGTTTCGGATCTAATAATTGTACATAGTTATCGATATTTTTTGTTTTGATCATGAATCTAAAATCCTGATCATTTAAGGCATACGATGGCTTTTTAATGTAAGATGGATAATAATGATTCAGAAAAAGTTTAAAGGCATCAGGTAATTCGAGTATGGTAAATTTACCTGTAACGCTCGCTTCCATTTCGTTCGACTGAATAGTCAAAAACTTTTCGTTATCGACTATCCGTGAATTGAGCGTAAGCGAATCAAAAGATAAAGGTTTATTCTCATGCAATAAAGTTGCATTGTAAATTTTTGCCGAGCCTAAGAAATTATCAATATTGCCACCAACAAAATCAAAATTAAAACGACCGGTAAGTAAAAAATTATCGTGTGTTAATTTTAATTGTTTAAGATCCGCTTTTGTAAGATTAGCATCAAAATTAAATTGCGGCTCTTCTTTATTCAAATCAATTGTCCCTTTAAGATAATCTAACTGCAGGTTTGGATCATTTATACTAACGGTTCCGTTAAATAATCTTTTCTTAAAATCACCATTCACATTTATGTTCTGATAGGCATAATTCATAAAAGTAATGGAACTAATTTTTCCATCCAGATTAGCATTCAGATCACGGGGATTAAACCCTTGTCCCTTAACAGTACCATTAAATGCAATTGCTCCTAACTCCGTAATATCTAAAAACTGCCCCAGCTGAAATCCTTCAGTTGATACTTTACCCATATATGTAATAGGCTTTCCTGTAGGTAATTTCATATTAATATCGGCAGTAACGGTTCCTAAATTTGTATTGATAGTACCGTACGCTACAAAATCACTAATGAAGCCTGTGTAATTTCCCTTGTAATGAATATTGCCCAGTTTACTTAACTGCGGATAAGTTACTTTTTTTAATGAAGGGACGATCGATGTAAGATCCGCATAATTCGTTTGCAGATTTCTCGATTTAAAATCAATAAACGTATTATCAATATCAGGCAACCCGCTTAAAGTAATATCTCCGTCAATAATTGTGTTGCCGCTTTTAATGAGCATCTTGGTTGCTCTCAAATTATCTATTGTTCCTTTGGCAAATCCTTTTACAGAAAAAGTACGCTTCCAGTTTTTTAGTTCGGGTGCAAAAAAAGCAAGGTCATCACTACTTACTATACAATTTTCGAAGTCTCCATAAAGCGATACTTTATGTATAAAACTATTCATATCATCCGTAAAGTTGTTATACTTCATGGCATAGTAATTCCCCAGCCGACTCTTGTTGGTAATGAGATCAAGTTGTTTAAATTCTAACAATTCAGGGGTGAATTTCATTTCCGCCTGCAATTTTTTTACTTCAAAACCGCTACGTTCTTTGCTGGACAATTTAACGGCTGAGGTTAATGTATCTTTTTCAAAATGTATATTTTCAATATCGCCGGTAATAGCGCCAAAGCTTAAATGTAATCCGTCAAAATGATCCGTATATGCCGGCCTGTCTGTTTGATTATCGCTATTAAACACACTGTTTTGAAGATGTATTTTTTTTACATTAACTACCCATCCATCGTTGTTCCACTTATATTGTTGCGTAGTATCAACAACATCTACAGGAATATCTGCATCGGGTCTAAACCCCGTATATTCTTTTATTGAAAATGAACCTCCATCAATCGTTATTGTATTTAAATTTATTTTCTTTTTATTCAGATCGATATCATCAGCACTGAGTTCGAGATCTTTTACAGAGGCCAACATATCTTGCCCTTTCCATTGATCGATATTATTGATAAATACGTTTTGAAGCTGAAGTGTTTTGATATCAAGATCAAGACCACCACCTTTTGATGCAGTATCTTTTTTAGTACCGGATAAATAATTTGCCAGAAACTGGTAGTTCCATACAGAATCTGTACGCTTTAGATTTACGATAGCATTTTCAAGTGCCACATATTTTAAAACTGGTTTCTCTCTTAAGAAAAACCAGTCTGTAATACTTATTTTAGCTGCGCCTGCACATAAAAGTGTGTCTTTATGAAGATCTTTAATAAGCAATCCATCTAGCTCAAGCTTATCAAAGAAACGAAAGTCAACACCTTGAATACTAACTTCTGTATGCAATTTTTCTGAAAGTGTATCGGTTACCTTTTTTGCGATCCAGTTTTGTACCGGAGTTAAGTGAAGGATAATATAGCACAGCACTAACAGCAATAGAACTGTTAGAAAAAAACGTTTTAATATTTGTCGGAATTTTTGCAGTCAGTATAAATTATATACAAAAATAGCTAATAGCTACCTATGCGCAAATTCAATACCATATAATACTGTGATAAATTTTAATACGCGTAGCGATAAAGCTTATCTCATTAAATACATTTTTCCATACCCTTTTGTAAAATACTGATCAGTTGTGCCAATTCCACTGGTTATTGTAGTTCCATTAGAATTTGTACCCGAGTATTTATCCAATGATTTGCCATTTAAATTGGTTAATACCCTATACAAATAAACACCGTTAGCTAATTTTTGGCCGTATCTATCTGTTCCATCCCACTTATACTCTGTAATATTTGTTCCTATATGAATAGGTCCTAACTCATTTTGAGTAATTTCTTTTACTACTTTACCCGTTATGGTTAATATTTGTATCCGCATATTTTGCGGTATTTGTGTGCCTGTCAGCGTAAAAACAAAAGCTGTTGAAGTAGTAAATGGATTAGGGTAATTCAACAAATTCGATATCATTTCCTTGTTGATCACATTAAAGCTCACCTTGTACGAAAGACTTCCTGCTGTATTGCCTGAAGCATCTTTACCGGTAATAATTAACTGATACGTTCCATCTACCGGAAAATATGGCGTAAATTCAATACTGGCTACATTACTTCCTGTTGATAGATTTGCCGGAATGAATCGCATAGAATCCCCCAAATTATAACTATGTATTACTACCAATCCATTGGCATCAGGCGGATAGGCAACCTGCACTGTGATGGAACTTGTATCTGTAATGGCAAGGAACTTACTATTATCAGTTAGCTTAATTAAAATGTTAGGCTTTGCTGCAACAATATCTTTATTTAGGATATGCACTCCATCAAAAGTTACATCCAGCAAAGGATTGGTATTATCAACCTTTACAAAAAAGTTAGCATACAAGAAATTATTATATAAGTATTGTTCGGGTTGAGCATTATTAGGATTGAACATAATGTACAACGTATTATTACCCGGATACAATTGTGTATTGATCGTATCTCGTATTGATAATGTATCGCCCGAAACCAGTGCCTTTCCTTTAGGTATCGGAATAATATGAGCAACATTATTAGCATCTGTTATTACAAAAGATACCTGCAAACTATCAAACGCAACTGGACTAACATTTTTAAAAGCAACTGCCACAGGGATCTTCTGTCCGAGGGCAACAGTATCCTGCATAGTATATAAAATATTGGGTGCGATTGCTCCCTCTGGAACATAATCCGCATTTATTCTCCAATATTGTAATTGGTTTGGTGTTGCGTATAGATCATCCGAATTAAGCATCTTTAATTGCAGGTACGGATAAGTAGCGGCATTGATAAAAGAAAGTGATGTATCCGTTGCAGGTGAAACTGTTGCTAATAAAGTTTGAGCTCCGGTAGCCGTAATACCATATACCTGAATTTGTTCCTGATCCGTTAATGTAGGATCAATACTTTTACCTCTCCAATGTAAGCTAGTCCAGTTTTTTGCAGGACCAAACAATGGAGATTGTATAGTTCCCGAATCAAGGCTCGACAACAATGATATAGTGGTATTTATCCTGCTAGCAGCGCTGGCTCCCATTATTTGAATTGGGACGTAACTATTTTCATTTTTTTGATAGAAGAATAGAAAAGGAATATTCTGCGTAAAGCTATCTATCTGAGTAAAGCCCAGTGCTTTTAGTTTATGGTAAAGATCATTACCTGCTCCTAATGTAGCCTGATCCGCTTGCCAGGCAGTTATAAACGAAGCTGCAATATTAGAATCTCCAAAATTAGTAATAGATACAAAATCTCCGCTAGGTATACTGTCAAGAAAATTTATAGCATTTATTCTACTTGGTTCATCTGAATAAGTAAATTCAAAGAAGTTTCTTGTAGTAGAACCAGTAGAAGAAGGACATACAGGTTGACTCAGATAGCGTCCATTGGCCCCTATATTATAATTTGGTAAAGGCTGAAGTGTAGCACTATCATATACATAAAATTGTAAAGAATTATATTTACATCCAAAATAATCTAACAGAGTGTCCCCTAATGAAACATTAATATTCTCATAACCTGTATATGGAGATACGCCGGTATTTATTATTAATTGGCTATTTTTTTGAGCAAACGTAAACGCCCTATTCGGATTTAAATTAATATTTGAATAAGTACTTTGCAAGTGCTGATAATAATGTGATTGATTAAATCCTGTGCCGCCGGTTGGCAAATAAACAAAAGAATATGAGTTCCATATTTCAGGTGTACTATTGCTTGTAGGTACAATTGTAGTTCTCCAATAATATACTGTGCTATCCGTAAATATAATATTAGTTGGTGTAAACTGAATAAGCCCTGATATCCCGGTTGAGCTATATTGTTTTTTAAATGATGAATTAAATAACGCAGTTGTATCAATTTCCATCAAGTATTTATTTAAACCTCCCAAAGGATTCGCTGTAGAAGCTGAGTACGTTATATTTTGCTGATTTACTATTGAATAATTATAGGGATATACAGGTGATAATTCGGTCGCAAATATTGAAAAGCTGATAGGAGTAGGAAGCGTGTTATTAGCTTCGCTTAATTCTGTTATTTGATTATTCGCATCTAACGTTACCATCAATTGGTTTGTACCCACATCAGTTAGCGGATTAATAGGTACGGTTAAGGTTAACGAATCACTATATTTAGTAGCTAAAATCTCTTGGCTATATAATGTTTTCAACGTACCGTTTGGTAACCTGCGTTGAATAAGCACCTTCATTGAATCATCTACAGCCTTGCCTAAATTCAACCATTTTATACTCACTGTAAAATTAGTATTGGATGCAGATAAAATATTTGGACTTATTTTAACCATCTGATCTTCTATGTCATAATCAGGCAATGCGAAAGAATAAAGTTTTAACGCAGGGTCCCCTTCTAAATTAACTTCTTCTAAATTACAACGATCTAGAAATGAATTTTGAGAATAGTCGGCAATAACTGGATTATTCTGAACGATCGTTTGACATACTTTCTGCAATTGATTCCCTATGGTATTGCCATACATACTTCGACAGAACTCAGTATAAAAAGCCTTATTATAATTATCAAGATAGTTTGAAACTCCTAAGTAGGTACTTCCTAAAAATCCGATAGCTCCAGATTGATTAGCTAAAGCAAATTGTTCTGAAAGTGTAGTGGGGCCTGATAAACGATACATATCATACTCATAATTATCTCCGGCAACGCATCCACTAACGTTAAAGAAATAATATTTTCCCTGATTTTGATATGATTGAGGGGTACCAAGATTATATGCGAGCTGTGTACCCGAAGCATGCCCAAGATATCCAATAAATCCAACACCATTATTAATTAATTGTCCAACAGCTGGATCAACCGGCTGAATAGCATTAGTCGTATTTTTTACAAAAGTCTGAACATTGCCTCCATACAAAGTATCCTGAGCTATACTTTTATACCCATTCAGGTATGATACAAAAACACTGTTATCACTAGCGTTATTCCCTCCGGAAAGATGGATAAAATTTTTCATCCACCCTTTAGCACTCGCGGTTTGACTTGTTGAAGCTTGCGCGCTTTCATAGTCTTCCATTTTTCGGAGGTAATATCCTATTTCTGTTCCATTAACAACAGATATACGGCCAATGGGCACCAATGGAACATTTTGTCCCGGATCGCAGGCAAGTAAAACATCTGATGCAGGGTTGCCAAATGTTGGCACAAGATCAAGCTGGTTAACCAGCGAAGCTGTTTGATATAAGGGTGGATAAACTGCATTTAACCCCTCTCCAATAATAAAAATATATTGGGGTTTGATCGTAAAATTATAATACGCATACCGAATAAAATCACGAACTGCTACAGGATGATTTTTTATACCAAATGCGAACTGATCTGTTATTTCATCAACAGAAACGACTTTTGCATTGTAACTACCTCCTGCTAAAGAAGCCCTGTATTGACGGTAATTATCTACATTATTAATGCCCGTTCCATCATTGTATAATACAGGATTACTTATGATAATGTAATTCCCCTGGTTTGAAGTATTGCTATAATCTATAAATGTTCTGGATGTAAGTGAACCGATATTAGTAATGTTATTTGCAGCTTCACTTACCAATAAAAATTTTCTTACGGGATTCATTGAAGCTGGCAATTCAAATTTTATTTGTCCTGCCGTAGTAATGTCTCCTACATATCTGTTGCCTGTGCTTTTATCGTACAAAACAGGAGCAACAGCATTATTATTAAAATTATTTATTACAAGGTAATTTCCGATGGATGAGGCAGGTAATTCAAAATAAAAATTGGGTAGATTATTAAAATTAAATGTAGACGGATAAGTAAATGAAAAAGTTCCAAGCACTATCGGTCGTGTAGACCCTATAAAAATCGAGGCATTATCCGAACTTTCTAAAGTTGATAGCGCTATATTATTAACTGTTGTATTAATGATCGTAAACCCATTAAAGAATGTGTCGATAATAGTTGTATTAAATAATTTTACTGTAAATTCTTTAGTTGAAGAATCAATGCCTGTTGTAGTAATATTAAACGACACATTACTGGCAGGACCACTTGTATAAGAATTTAACGGTGAAAATTGTTTATTATAACAGCACCCATTAATAGTAGTACTCACCCAACCTTCCCCTTTATCATATTCTGAAGAATAAATACCATCGCCACCCAAATCCACCTCATAACCTCCACTCTGCTGATCCCTAAAAGGATTTTCAATCTTTCGCATAAAATAAGGCTCTTGCGGGAGTGTATTTGTGCTTGTGTTATTAGCCGTAGTTGTATAGTCAAGATTTCCTCCGGAAGGATTTACTGTCAGAAAAAAAGTAGCCGAATCTGTACTTAAACTATAACGATCAGTTAGTTGGTAAGTAGTATCCCTGTATAATGTTTTATCTGGCTTACCGTCATTCATCTCTCCCCAAAATTCTATATAATCAGTACCTCCTAATAATCCTGTAGCGACAGACGTATATATTCTTACAGGCTGTCCATTTCTCCATAGTTGAAATTGTTCAGCAGGTACAGCACTTAATCCGGCTGCTGATAATACGGATTCGCTGATGCGATACAACCCGGTTTGCCCTACTTTGAATTTATAATAAGTTTTGCTATAATCTATCCAACTATTATTTAGTTGCGCATGCGCAACTAATGACAGTGTGAACAAATAAAAAGCGAACAATATCTTTTTCATGCTTCTGCAATTATAATTTTCACCTCTCTTAAGGAGTAGGTGTAGTATGCATTTGCTCTTTCTTTTCGGAGAATACTAAACGAAGAGAAAAAACATTTGTATATAAAGGACTTGACTGGTTAGCCAAATTCGTAAAAGCGTAATCGAGTGTTATGTGTTGTATAGTAAACCCGGCCCCAAGACTTGGCTGATATATCCATACTCTTTTTTGATTAAGTGTATCCCCATCTGCCAGGCCTTGTTGAAAATTTGTTAGCCCTCCACGAATAAAAAATATATTTTTTACCGATACCTCTACCCCTATATGTGGATCCACACTAATGGTATTGCCGCTAATTACCGTATTGCGTTTACCATCAAACGTTACATTAAAGCTTGCCTCGGGCGATACATTTATCGACTTACTTATTTTAATATCGTACCCACCGCCTATTACTATACTTGGCGCCGTTACCTCTGTTGATTTTACCGGTATATCATTATTAGTTAGATAAAGAACTTGCTTTTCTGCGTCAGTAAAATGAAAGGTCCAGGCATTAAATGTACTTGTTAGATCTTTTGCCACAGCGCCAAAATGCCAACGTTCTCCGTGTGCCTGCACGCCTGCATCAATACCAAAACCGTAGGCAGTTGCAAACGAACCCACCTTTCGATAAATTATTTTTGCATTAATACCAAAGCTACAATTCATATCTTTTGATTCTCTTACATTTTGTGCAAAGGATAATAGTACAGCATAGTCTGCAGATGAAAAGCTCTGGATATTATTGTAATTAATGCTTCCGTCGGGCTGCACTAAAAATAACGTATTAGGAATATCATCCACGGCAAATCTTAATACTGACAATCCTAGTGTTCTTTTATTATCCTGAATAGGTATTGCAATAGCTCCAAAATCATATTTGCCTATCCCTGAAAAATATTCCGCATGCATTAAGTCTGCCGTAACATTGTCCTTCACGCCTACTAATCCTGCGGGGTTCCAATAACCTGCTGTACCATCTTTTACAGTAGCTACTTGCGCACTACCCATCGCTAAGCCTCTGGCTCCCGCACCAATATTTAAAAATTCATTTGAATATTCTATGAATTGAGCGAACGAAATAACAGGAGATAATAAAATTACCAGCGCAATTATACTTCGGCCTATGTAACTATTTTCCAACTATTAAGTATGAAATTTATAAAGATTATTATTGATCAATCAAGTTTACGGATTCACTCACCATAAATAAATGGTATAGTAAGTGTGAAATTAAGCTTAATACTTACATGTTTTGTTCTATTCTTGTCAAAAAGCTGTTATAAGGTATTACTATTAATAGATTCTTATTAAAAAAGAATTGCAGCTTTTGTCAGTAGAATAACGTTATAATATTAAAAATTATTATCTGTTCAATTAACTCAGTTTGTTGATTAATTTTACACCATGACTCCTGAACGTTATTCCCGACTAACTGCTGTGCTAAATAAGCGTCAGCCTGATATTACAGTTGTATTAGAGAATGTATTTGACCCACATAATATATCTGCAGTAATGCGCACCTGCGATGCTATTGGCATACAGGATATTTATATACTAAATCATAAAATACCACCCCATAAAAAATGGGGCGAAAAAAGCTCTTCCAGTGCTGTAAAATGGTTAACTATTCATCAATTTACAGATGCAGATGAATGCTTTGCCGCTTTAAGAAAGAATTACAAGAAAATTTACACTACTCATTTAAGCACTGATGCCATTAGCTTGCACGATCTGGATCTGACAGAATCTATCGCACTCGTTTTTGGAAACGAACACAGCGGTGTAAGCGATGAAATAATAGCCATGGCAGATGGAAATTTTATTATCCCTCAGGTTGGTATCATTAAATCATTAAATATATCGGTTGCATGTGCTGTTACTTTGTATGAAGCTTATCGTCAAAAAAATAATGCAGGGCATTATAACGACCCTAAATTACAGCCTGAGCAACTTGGCCGACTGCGAGATGAATGGGGGTTTATTGACGACCTATAATTACAGGAATTGTTTACAAAAAGGGACCGACACCTAATTAAGTATCGGTCCTTTCGTATTAAGAAAGCTTATTCTTTCGCCTGAATTATTTTACCATGAATTTTGTAGCTACCTTCTCTTTTTCGCCTCTCACAACAATAATGTAATCTCCTGCTATTAGATCAACAATATTAATAGAGACTGCTGTTGTACCTGTAACAGAAGAATACCCGACTACTACACCATTCATTTGTTGCATTACTTTACCCAAGAAATTTATTATTTCAACATTCGCTTGTTCATCCGACCACCCAGGCAAAGCAACTGTCATAGTTTGTCCCGGTGCTATTGGATTAGGAGTAACCCAAGGTGTTGATATTGGCTCTTTGCTATTACCATCATCGGTAATTGTAAGTACTAATACTTTAGTTCCTGTTCCTACGGCATTTGTAGCACTAAGTATTACATTGAACGTCCCCTCGGTTTTTGACTTACCGCTGATTTCACCTGTTATAGCGTCAATAGTTAAACCCTGCGGTAATCCTGTAGCTCCATAACTAGTTGGTGTATTTTCTGCTTCAATATCATAAGTAAATAATTGATTTTTATCCACTGTTGCTATAGTATCGCTAATAATTACTGGTGCTAAAGGAATAGTAATTGTTATCGTTACTACATTAGTACTACTTGTTCCTCCTGCATTGCTCGCTGTAATAAATATTGTAAATACACCAGCGACTGTAGGAGTTCCTGTTATTTTTCCTGTAGTAGAATTAAAGCTTAATCCGCCGGGTAAGGTTGTGGCAGTAAAGCTTGTAGGAGTATTGGTTGCTTCAATATCATATTCGAATGCTGTTCCTACAACACCTGTCACACTTCCATTACTTGTTATTAATGGAACACCCGCTACTATTGTTATAGTTAATGTATTAGTTCCTGTGCCACCGGCATTCGTTGCAGAGATAGTTACAGTGGTTGGGCCGCCAGCTGTAATTGGTGTACCACTGATAACTCCCGTTGATGTATTGATCGATAGACCTCCCGGTAAACCTGTAGCCCCATAACTTGTTGGACTATTCGTAGCGTTAATTGTATAATTAAATGCCGTGCCTACCGCACCCGTTACTGTACCTGAACTTACTACTGGTTTAGCAGGTAATGCCGCATTGATCGTGATCACAACTGTTCCTGTTCCTGTTCCACCCGCATTTGTTGCTGAAATATTTACTGTTGTTGCCGCTGCTGTTGTTGGCGTTCCACTGATTACTCCTGTTGATGCATTAAAGGTTAAACCCACCGGTAGCGGTGTAGCCGTATAACTTGTCGGACTATTCGTTGCACTGATCGTATAACTAAATGCAGCTCCTACTGTACCCGTTGCTGTGTTTGAAGTTACTACAGGTTTTGCTGGATTGATCGTAATTACAACCGTTCCTGTTCCTGTACCACCCGCATTTGTTGCAGAGATATTTACTGTTGTTGCCGCTGCTGTTGTCGGCGTTCCACTGATAACGCCTGTTGATGCATTAAATATTAAGCCCGCCGGTAATGGTGTAGCTGTATAACTTGTTGGGCTATTTGTTGCACTGATCGTATAAGTAAATGCAGCTCCTATTGTGCCTGTTACTGCATTTGAGGTTACTACAGGTTTTGCAGGATTGATCGTGATCACAACTGTTCCTGTTCCTGTACCACCCGCATTTGTTGCAGAGATATTTACTGTTGTTGCCGCTGCTGTTGTCGGCGTTCCACTGATAACGCCTGTTGATGCATTAAATATTAAGCCCGCCGGTAATGGTGTAGCTGTATAACTTGTTGGGCTATTTGTTGCACTGATCGTATAAGTAAATGCAGCTCCTATTGTGCCTGTTACTGCATTTGAGGTTACTACAGGTTTTGCAGGATTGATCGTGATCACAACTGTTCCTGTTCCTGTACCACCCGCATTTGTTGCAGAGATATTTACTGTTGTTGCCGCTGCTGTTGTCGGCGTTCCACTGATAACGCCTGTTGATGCATTAAATATTAAGCCTGCAGGTAATGGTGTAGCTGTATAACTTGTTGGGCTATTTGTTGCACTGATCGTATAAGTAAATGCAGCGCCTATTGTACCTGTTGCTGTATTTGAGGTTACTGCAGGTGCTCCCGGTATCGCAGCATTGATCGTAATTACAACCGTTCCTGTTCCTGTTCCACCTGCATTTGTTGCAGAGATATTTACTGTTGTTGCCGCTGCTGTTGTTGGCGTTCCACTGATAACACCCGTTAATGCATTAAAGGTTAAGCCTGTCGGTAGTGGCGTAGCCGTATAACTTGTTGGGCTATTCGTTGCACTGATCGTATAAGTAAATGCAGCACCTACTGTGCCGGTTGCTGTGTTTGAAGTTACCACAGGCTGTGCAGGATTGATCGTGATCACAACTGTTCCTGTTCCTGTACCACCCGCATTTGTTGCTGAAATATTTACTGTCGTTGCCGCAGCTGTTGTTGGCGTTCCACTAATAACTCCTGTTGATGCATTAAAGGTTAAGCCTGTCGGTAGTGGCGTAGCTGTATAACTTGTTGGGCTATTCGTTGCACTGATCGTATAAGTAAATACAGTTCCTGCTGTGCCGGTTGCTGTGTTTGAAGTTACCACAGGCTGTGCAGGATTGATCGTAATTACAACCGTTCCAGTTCCTGTTCCTCCTGCATTTGTTGCAGAGATATTTACTGTCGTTGCCGCTGCTGTTGTTGGCGTTCCACTGATAACACCCGTTAATGCATTAAAGGTTAAGCCTGTCGGTAGTGGCGTAGCCGTATAACTTGTTGGGCTATTCGTTGCACTGATCGTATAAGTAAATGCAGCACCTACTGTGCCCGTTGCTGTGTTTGAAGTTACTACAGGCTGTGCAGGATTGATCGTGATCACAACTGTTCCTGTTCCTGTACCACCCGCATTTGTTGCTGAAATATTTACTGTCGTTGCCGCTGCTGTTGTTGGCGTTCCACTAATAACTCCTGTTGATGCATTAAAGGTTAAGCCCGCAGGTAATGGGGTAGCTGTATAACTGGTTGGGCTATTTGTTGCACTGATCGTATAAGTAAATGCAGCACCTACTGTGCCGGTTGCTGTGTTTGAAGTTACTACAGGTTGTGCAGGATTGATCGTAATTACAACCGTTCCAGTTCCTGTTCCTCCTGCATTTGTTGCAGAGATATTTACTGTCGTTGCCGCTGCTGTTGTTGGCGTTCCACTGATAACACCCGTTAATGCATTAAAGGTTAAGCCTGTCGGTAGTGGCGTAGCCGTATAACTTGTTGGGCTATTCGTTGCACTGATCGTATAAGTAAATGCAGCACCTACTGTGCCCGTTGCTGTGTTTGAAGTTACTACAGGTTGTGCAGGATTGATCGTAATTACAACCGTTCCAGTTCCTGTTCCCCCTGCATTTGTTGCAGAGATATTTACTGTCGTTGCCGCTGCTGTTGTTGGCGTTCCACTGATAACACCCGTTAATGCATTAAAGGTTAAGCCTGTCGGTAGTGGCGTAGCCGTATAACTTGTTGGGCTATTCGTTGCACTGATCGTATAAGTAAATACAGCACCTACTGTGCCGGTTGCTGTGTTTGAAGTTACTACAGGTTGTGCCGGATTGATCGTAATTACAACTGTTCCGGTTCCGGTTCCTCCTGCATTTGTTGCAGAGATATTTACTGTCGTTGCCGCAGCTGTTGTTGGCGTTCCACTGATAACTCCTGTTGATGCATTAAAGGTTAAGCCCGCCGGCAAAGGTGTAGCCGTATAACTTGTCGGACTATTCGTTGCACTGATCGTATAAGTAAATACAGTTCCTGCTGTGCCGGTTGCTGTATTTGAGGTTATTGCAGGTGCTCCCGGTATTGCAGCATTGATCGTGATCACAACTGTTCCGGTTCCTGTACCACCTGCATTTGTTGCAGAGATATTTACTGTCGTTGTCGCAGCGGTTGTTGGTGTACCACTAATTACTCCTGTTGATGCATTAAAGGTTAAGCCTGCCGGTAATGGTGTGGCTGTATAGCTTGTCGGACTATTCGTTGCACTGATCGTATAAGTAAATCCAGCACTTACTGTGCCCGTTGCTGTGTTTGAAGTTACTACAGGTTGGGTAGGATTGATCGTAATTACAACTGTTCCGGTTCCGGTTCCTCCTGCATTTGTTGCTGAAATATTTACTGTGGTTGTCGCAGCGGTTGTTGGTGTACCACTAATTACTCCTGTTGATGCATTAAAAGTTAAGCCTGCCGGCAAAGGTGTAGCCGTATAACTTGTCGGGCTATTCGTTGCACTGATCGTATAAGTAAATCCAGCACTTACTGTGCCCGTGGCTGTGTTTGAAGTTACTACAGGTTGTGCGGGATTGATGGTGATCACAACCGTTCCGGTTCCTGTTCCACCTGCATTTGTTGCAGAGATATTTACTGTAGTTGTCGCAGCTGTTGTTGGTGTACCACTAATTACTCCTGTTGATGCATTAAAGGTTAAGCCTGCCGGTAATGGTGTAGCTGTATAACTTGTTGGGCTATTCGTTGCACTGATCGTATAAGTAAATGCAGCGCCTATTGTACCTGTTGCTGTGTTTGAAGTTACTACAGGTTGGGCTGGATTGATCGTAATTACAACCGTTCCTGTTCCTGTTCCGCCCGCATTTGTTGCAGAAATATTTACTGT
>Ga0206994_1049_pt1 | contig 24220 bp, 36 predicted proteins | sample Alteio_BWMinCont_4_FD_153485 | JGI IMG/M metagenome (GOLD analysis project Ga0206994, IMG submission 153485) | Enriched cells from forest soil in Barre Woods Harvard Forest LTER site, Petersham, Massachusetts, United States -... | ecosystem: Environmental > Terrestrial > Soil > Temperate forest >...
TCGTACGCTCACGCAACGTTTTTGGCAATATTGGCGCAGGTTTCCAGGCTATGTTTGGAGGTAATATTACCATTTATACCGAGCTCTGCGAAAAAGCACGGGATGACGGTTATACCCTGATGACACAACACGCCGAACAAATGGGAGCCAATGCCATTATTGGTATGCGTTACGATGCTAATGATATTGCTCCGGGTATTACCGAAGTATTGGCATATGGTACAGCGGTAGTAGTAGAGAAAAGCGAATAATTTTAGCTAAGAACCTGCCTACGGTCTCAGGCAGGCTAAAATAAAAAGAGCGGCTTTCAAGGCCGCTCTTAGTTCTTATCTCTTAGCTTACTTATGCGTTTGCTTCAGCTTCCTTGGCTTTCTTAGCCTTAGGAGCCTTTTCAGCAGCGCCTTCTTCACCTGCTGATTTCTTTCTTCTTCCGCGGCGTGTAGTTGGTTTCGCTTTTTCTTCAGCAGCTTTTTGTTCTCCACCGCCGAGCAGTAAGTCATTAAAGTCTACCAATTCAATAAAACACATATTGGAGTTGTCGCCGGGGCGGCTTCCTGTTTTAAGGATGCGCGTATATCCACCCGGACGGCTTATAATCTTAGGAGCCACCACACGGAAAAGCTCTTTTACAGCTTCCTTATCGCTCAGAATAGCAAATGCAGTTCTGCGTGAGTGGGTGGTATCACTCTTAGAGATTGTCAATACAGGCTCAAGAAAGGTGCGTAATTCTTTTGCCTTGGCAACGGTAGTATTTATCCTTTTGTGAAGAATTAAAGAAGATGACATATTAGCCAGCATCGCCTTGCGGTGCGAACTTGTACGGCCTAATGCATTATGTTTATTCTGGTGTCTCATTTTATTTAGCTAATGACGGCTATTTTTATTCGTTATCGAGCCTGTATTTGTCAACATTCATACCGAAGTTGAGGCCTTTTGTTTTAATAAGGTCTTCAATTTCGGTTAGTGATTTCTTTCCGAAGTTGCGGAATTTCAAAAGGTCGTTCTTATTGAATTGAACCAATTGTCCGAGGGTGGCTACTTCGGCAGCTTTTAAGCAGTTAAGCGCACGAACGGAAAGGTCCATATCAACCAACCTTGTTTTAAGCAACTGGCGGATGCGGAGATCCTGTTCATCCAGTTCTTCACTTTGGTTCTTGCTGTCCAAATCAATGGTGATTTTTTCATCAGAGAACAATGCAAAGTGGTAAATGAGGATTTTAGCTGCTTCTTTTAATGCTTCCTTAGGATGTATCGAACCGTCAGTAACAACCGACAGTAAAAGCTTTTCATAGTCGGTCTTCTGTTCAACACGGAAGTTTTCTACGGTATATTTTACATTCTTTATCGGGGTAAAAATCGAATCAATAGGAACTAAGCCAATTTCAGGAGTGAGTGGCTTATTTTCCTCAGCAGGAACATACCCACGGCCCTTGATAATGGTAATCTCCATGCGCAATTTTACGCTGGTTTCCATGCGGCAGATAACCAGGTCAGGGTTCAATACCTGGAATGCGGAGGTAAATTTGCCAATATCTCCGGCAGTAAATACTTCTTTGTCGCTAACTGAAATAGTTACCTTTTCGTTGGTAGTGCCTTCAATTTGCTTTTTAAAACGAACTTGCTTTAAATTCAGAACAATTTCAGTAACGTCTTCGGTAACACCTTTGATGGTAGAAAATTCGTGGTCTACACCCTGAATTTTTACAGAAGAAATAGCAAACCCTTCCAAAGAAGAGAGTAATATACGGCGGAGAGCATTACCAATGGTGATGCCATAGCCGGGTTCTAAGGGTTTAAATTCAAATTCTCCTTCTACTTCGTTAGAAGAAGTCATTACAACTTTGTCAGGTTTTTGAAATGCAAGTATTGCCATGTTTTTGGTCTGTGTTTGATTAATTATTACTTCGAATACAATTCCACGATGAGCTGTTCCTTAATGTTCTCAGGAATCTGTTCCCTCGGTGGAATAGAAATATAAGTGCCTTCCATGGAATGAGCATTGAACTCAATCCAGGGATAAGCCTGTACATTTGACTGGCCTATTGAATTAGTTATAGCCTCTAAGGATTTGGAACGTTCCCTCACCGCTACTTTAGTTCCGGCTTTCAGGGTATATGACGGAATATTAACCACTTTACCGTTAACAAGAATATGGTTATGTGAAACCAATTGCCTTGCACCGGCACGTGTGGGAGCAATTCCCATACGGTAAACTACATTATCGAGCCTCGATTCTACAAGCTGGAGGAGCAACTCGCCTGTTTTACCTTTCGTGCGTGAAGCCTTGCCAAAAGTCTTCCGGAATTGTCTTTCTAAAATACCATAGGTGTATTTAGCTTTTTGCTTTTCAGACAGCTGTTCAGCATACTCTGATTTCCTGCCACCTCTTTTCTTCCCAAAACCATGCATTCCCGGAGGATATGCTTTTTTCTCAAGCACTCTGTCAGGACCAAAAATAGGTTCCTTAAACTTACGTGCAATCCTGGAACGTGGGCCTGTATATCTTGCCATTTATTTTAATTAGAAATTATGTTGTATTATACTTTTCTCTTTTTAGGGGGGCGGCAACCGTTGTGCGGCATCGGGGTAATATCTACTATCTCAGTAACTTCTAACCCGTTAATGCCGATAGAACGCATAGCAGAATCTCTTCCTGAACCCGGCCCTTTGATGTATACCTTTACTTTACGCACACCGGCTTCAAATGCCTTTTTGCTGGCATCTTCTGAAGCTAATTGGGCAGCAAACGGGGTATTCTTCTTTGCCCCACGGAAACCCATCTTTCCGGCACTCGACCAGGAAACAGTTTGACCCTTTTGGTTCGTAAATGTTATGATAATATTATTAAAGGTGGCATTAATGTGGGCTTGACCTGCTAAATCAGCCTTTACGGTCCTTTTCTTCGTCGTTTTTGCAGCTTTTTCAGCAGCAGTATTTTGTTGTTGCGGTTTTGCCATTCTAATTCAATTATTTAGTAGCCATTTTCTTATTAGCAATCGTTTTACGTCTTCCTTTACGGGTACGGGCATTTGTTTGCGTATTTTGTCCGCGAACGGGTAAACCCATACGGTGGCGCATACCACGGTAAGTTCCGATATCAATTAAACGTTTAATATGAAGCTGTACTTCCGAGCGTAAAGCTCCTTCCACCTTATAGGTTTCAGTAATAACCTTACGGATAGCATTTAGCTGGGCATCAGTCCATTCTGATACTTTCATAGTCGGGTCAACGCCTGCTTCTTTCAATATTTTGCGGGCATTGCTTCTTCCAATGCCATAAATATGCGTAAGGCCTATTTCGCCTTGCTTGTTATTCGGTAAATCTACGCCTGATATACGTGCCATTTTCTATGTCTTTTATTTTAAAGGGGTGCAAAGGTAATAATTATTTTAAATATGAATGCTGCAAATTGAATTATTTTAAAAATTCCTAGATTGCCATGCCACGCTCACAATAACGATAGTTGCCAGTCCAGCTTTATACATCAAAAAAAGCCCTGCAACAGTTAGTTACAGAGCTAATATTGTACTTGCCAGTCCGGCATCGGACATCAACCTCCTTTCTGGCGTTGTTTAAACTTTGGGTTCTTTTTGTTAATAACGTATAGCCTGCCCTTGCGGCGTACAATTTTGCAGTCGATGCTACGTTTTTTAATAGATGTTCTTACTTTCATGGTTTTGTTTAGTTATCAGTGGTCCGTACTCAGTTGTCTTCAATCTTAGATTTAATATCTCATAATAATTCTGCCTTTGCTAAGGTCATAAGGAGAAAGCTCCAGTTTAACCTTATCGCCGGGCAACAGTTTAATATAGTTCATGCGCATCTTACCCGAAATATGAGCCGTAACCATGTGGCCATTTTCAAGCTCCACCCGGAACATAGCGTTCGACAATGCTTCGGTAATGGTACCATCCTGCTGTATGGATTGCTGTTTGGTCATATTTCTATAGTTGCGCCGCTTTAGTTTGTTCTATCAGTTCAAATGTTGTCAGTATCTCCGGTTTTCCTTTTGCAATAGCTACAGTATGTTCAAAATGCGCCGATGGTAAACCATCTTTAGCTGTAATTGTCCACCCGTCATCTTCCTGTATCACCTCTTTCCTGCCCATGTTAATCATAGGCTCAATCGCTATTACCAGTCCCCTCATCAGTTTCATACCGTTGCCTCGCTTGCCGTAGTTTGGAACATCCGGTCCTTCATGAAGGCTCCTTCCTATTCCGTGTCCTACCAGTTCTCTCACTATTCCGTACTTGTACTTCTCTGCATATTGCTGCACCGAAGCACAAATATCTCCTAACCTCCCCCCTTCTACTGCCGCTTCCACTCCCAGTTTTAAAGACTCTTTCGTAACCCTTAGCAATTGTTTAGCTTCTTCGCTAATCCTGCCTACTGCAAAGGTATATGCCGAATCTCCATAAAAATCATCTTTCACCGCACCACAATCAACCGACACAATATCACCTTCCTTAAGTTTATACGCTCCCGGCATCCCATGTACCACTTGTGCATTTACCGAAATACACAAGGTGAAGGGAAACCCTTTGTAACCTTTAAAAGCGGGCTTCGCACCCTGCGAGATAATATAGCTTTCGGCTATTTTATCCAGCTCGGCTGTACTAATTCCCGGCTCAATGGACTTACCCACTTCTGCCAGCGTATTTGAAACAATCAAAGAACTTTGATGAATCTTCTGAATCTCGTTTTCGGTCTTATAATATATTGCTCCCAAAACAGCTGAAATCTTTAAGCAGCAGCAACTCCCGGCCCGCTTAATGACGTTCTGCCTTTGATTCTGCCTGTCTTCATCAATCCATCGTAGTGGCGCATCAGCAAATAGCTTTCTATCTGCTGGAGGGTGTCCATCATCACACCTACTAAGATGAGCAATGAGGTTCCACCATAAAATCTTGCAAACTGGTTATCTACCTTGAACAGCATAGCAATAGCGGGAAGAATAGCCACAATTGCCAGGAAAACGGAGCCTGGCAAAGTAATGCGCGACATAACAGAGTCAATATGTTCGGCTGTCTTTCTGCCCGGTTTTATTCCCGGAACAAAGCCCCCGTTGCGTTTCATTTCCTCTGCCATCTGGTTTGAGTTAATGATAACTGCTGTATAGAAGTAAGTAAAGGCTACAATCATTAAGCCGAATGTCAAATTATACCAAAAGCCTCCGATATTGGAGAAGGTTGCTACCAGCCCCGACATAGCTGTAGATGAACCGGAAAGAGATGTAAATAAAGTTAATGGCAGGAACATAATTGCCTGTGCAAAGATGATAGGCATAACCCCGGCAGCATTCACTTTTAAAGGTATGAATTGCCTTGCACCTCCATATTGTTTATTACCTACAATACGTTTGGCGAATTGCACGGGAATTTTCCGCGTGCCTTGCACGAGAAGTATGGTTGCCATTACCACCAATACAAGGAATACAATTTCAACCAGGAATACGATTAATCCGCCACCATCTGATTTCATGCGGTTACCCAGCAATTCTGCCGTAAATGCGAAGGGCAGGCGGGCCAGGATACCAATCATAATAATGAGAGAAATACCATTGCCAATACCTTTATCAGTAATCTTTTCGCCTAACCACATTACAAATACGGTTCCGGCAACAAGGATAAGGGTGGAACGTATATAGAAGAATACACCCAATGGGCCATTAGCATAAGGAGCTATTTGCGATGCGATATACCCCGGAGCCTGGAAGGCAGTTACAAATACGGTCAATATACGGGTATAGCGCTCAATTTTCTTTTGTCCGCTGCTACCTTCTTTTTGTAGTTTCTGAAAATAAGGAACTGCAATACCCATCAACTGCATCACGATAGACGCGGAGATATAGGGCATAATACCTAAACCGAAAATAGCAGCACGGCTAAACGCACCACCTGCAAATATGTTTATTAAGCCCAATATACCACTGTCTCCGTTGGCGTGCCCCCTGGCAAGTGCTGTAGCATCAACCCCGGGAAGCACAATATAAGAGCCTACCCTGTACACCAGCAAAAAGCCAAGCGTATTTAGTATCCTTATCCTGAGATCCTCAATGGCAAAGATGTTTTTTATGGTATTGATTAGATTTTTCACTATTCCTTATGCCCGAAGGCCATTTTAGTTGTTATTTACTTTCAGACGTAACAGCAGTTAAAATTGCTTTACCATTTTTACCTTCAATAGCAGCTTTGGCTCTTTCTGAAAAAGCATCGGCAGTAATTTCATACGCCTTGGTTACCTTGTCAGAACCTCTTCCTAAAATCTTTATTTTACCATTTTTACGGGCGAGTCCGTTGCTTACCAAAAAATCTTTATTGATAACCTTTACGCCCGCCTTATCAGCTACTTCAGCAATTTCATCCATATTGATACCCCAGTATTCAACACGGTTTATGTTTTTAAACCCAAATTTAGGTACTCGTTTATGCAAAGGCATTTGACCGCCTTCAAATCCACGCTTGGCCTGGTAGCCGGTACGTGCCTGGGCACCTTTGTTACCGCGGGTAGAGGTACCACCTCTCGAACCTTCCCCACGTGCAATACGTTTGCGGTTTTTGGTTGCTCCTCTCTTAGGTTTTAAATTATGCAGTTCCATTCTGTTCTTTTGTCTTATTCTGTTATTACTTTACAATATCTACCAAGTGGTGAACTTTACGTATCATTCCCATAATTTGAGGGGTTCCCTCTTTTTCCAAAACCTGGTTCAGCTTAGTAAACCCAAGCGCCCTCAGGGTCCTTTTTTGGTCTGCCGGATGGTCTATTCCACTGCGTACTTGTTTTATTTTAACTTTTGCCATACTGCTTACTTAATTATCCGTTAAATACTTTTTCGAGTTCAATACCTCTTTGGGCAGCTACTGTAGCCGGGTCGCGAAGCTGAACAAGCGCGCTGATGGTAGCCTTCACTACATTATGCGGATTGGAAGAACCCAGCGATTTTGCCAACACATCCTTAATTCCAACACTTTCTAATACAGCACGCATGGCACCACCTGCTATAACACCCGTACCGGGTGCAGCAGGCTTTAAATACACTTCAGAGCCGCTATATTTCCCATACTGGTCGTGTGGAATGGTTCCTTTGTGGATATTTACCTTAATAAGATTCTTCTTGGCATCTTCAATACCTTTTGTAACGGCATCGGTAACCTCGCGGGCTTTTCCGAGTCCAAAGCCTACAATGCCTTTTTCGTTACCTACTACCACAATAGCGCCAAAACTGAAAGTTCTTCCGCCCTTGGTAACTTTGGTAACACGTTGAACAGCCACCAACCTGTCTTTTAACTCAACATCAGTTGACCGAACTCTTTTTGCCGAACTATTTCCTGTATTTGCCATTTATCGTTTATTATCCAATTAAAATTTTAATCCTGCTTCTCTTGCACCTTCTGCCACCGCCTTTACACGGCCATGGTACAAATATCCGTTCCTGTCGAACTTCACGCTTCCAATACCGGCTTTCACTGCTCTCTCTCCCACTATTTTACCAACCACTTTTGCCAATTCAGTTTTATTGGTTTTTTGTTTGGTGAAATCCTTTTCAAGAGATGAGGCGGCAAACAATGTTTTACCACTAATATCATCTATCACCTGGGCATAAATTTCCGAGTTGCTTCTGAAAACCGAAAGCCTCGGGGTGCCCGCAGTTCCTTCAATCTTCTTACGGATTTTATACTTTATTCGTTGTCTTCTTGTGTTTTTTTTCATTTCGTTATTCTAAAAAATAGATTACTTAGCAGCACCGGCTGCAGCTTTACCAGGCTTAATACGCAGTTGTTCACCTTTGTAGCGTACACCTTTTCCTTTGTAAACATCAGGTTTACGCAGAGAACGTATTTTAGCAGAAACCAATCCCAGTAATTCCTTATCGGCAGATTCCATAATTAAGGCAGGTGCCTTACCTTTTTCAGCAGTGGCGCTGGCTTTAATTTCTTTTGGAAGTTCAAATATAATAGTATGAGAATATCCGAGAGTCATATCTACAACCTGGCCCTGAACGGCTACCCTGAAACCTACACCCACTACTTCCTGCTCGGTTTTATACCCTGTGTTAACCCCGGTAATCATATTAGCAATAAGCGCACGGTATAAGCCATGCATAGCCTTATGCCTTTTTTGCTCGCTGGGGCGGGTTAATACCACTTCCCCGTTATCAACCTTCACGGTAATATCGGGGTCAATTGTACGCGAAAGCTGGCCTTTTGGACCCTTCACATTCACCACATTTTTTGCAACAGCCACCTCAACTCCTTTGGGTATGCTTATGGGTAATTTTCCTATACGAGACATTTCTCTTCTATATTAAATATTAGTACACATAACAAATCACTTCTCCGCCTACATTCTGCTTGCGTGCTTCCTTATCAGTCATAACGCCTTTTGACGTAGAAACTATAGCAATACCAAGCCCGTTGAGTACGCGGGGCAATTCTCCGGCGCCTACATAACGGCGAAGACCCGGTGAACTTACACGGTCCAGCTTCTTAATAACCGGCAAACGGCCCGAAGCATTATATTTCAATGCAATCTTAATCACGCCCTGGTGGCCCGGAATTTCTTCTGTTTTATAATTCAGGATATAGCCCTTTTCGTGCAAAATGCGGGTAATTTCCTTCTTCAGGTTCGAAGAGGGAATTTCTACCAGCCTGTGGCGTGCCTTTGTCGCGTTACGCAGTCTTGTTAAATAATCCGATATAGAGTCTGTCATTATACTTGTAAATTGTCAATTATTAATTATTACCAGCTAGATTTGGTTACTCCTGGTATTTTGCCCATCAGTGCCATTTCCCTGAATACGTTACGGCAAATACCAAACTGGCGTATATAACCGCGGGGCCTGCCGGTTAGTTTGCAACGGTTGCGCAAACGCACAGCCGATGAGTTACGCGGCAACTTAGCAAGCTCGGCATAATTTCCGGCTTTTTTTAGTTCGGCTCTCTTAGCTGCATACTGCGCTACGAGCTTTTCTCTTTTTACCTGGCGGGCTTTAACACATTCTTTTGCCATCTATTTATTTTTTTAAGGGGTGCAAAGGTAAATATAATTTTTATACACCAACACGAAATTATTAACATTTTTGGGCAAACCCTTAAGATGGAAGCCATGGTATCCAAAACAATGTAGCCCAAAATCATAAATATATTACATCAGGCGTACTTGTTAAACATATTGGAGTATAAAATTTATAGCTTTATCTTTGTGCTAAATATGCTTAAATCTTCCCCTATCACCGATAATTTCCTAACAGAGGAAAGGCTGCTAAAATGGGGACTTGTCCTTGCTATCGCCTTTTTATTACTAATAAATTTTTCAAGAATTCTTTACCCTTATGATACTGGGATTTATGAGGGGTGTATTTGGGCGCCTGCCAATGTAATTTCCCAGGGAACCAATGTATATACCATGTCCTTTACTACAAATCCCCCTTACGTAATGTCACCATACGGAGTTTTTTACTATGCCTTAATTGGTATGGGATTGAAACTATTCGGTTTTCAATTCTGGGTTGGAAGACTTTTGTCACTACTCTGCGCCATTTTATCTACCCTATGTATATGTAAACTTACTTTACACTTTACGCGTGATAAAGCATTGACACGACTCAGTGCTTTATTATTTCTTGCACAAATTCCACTTCAACTCTGGATTGGAGTTCAACGCCCTGATTTAATAGCACTTACATTATCATTGGCAGGAATAACTATTTCTTTAACAGCACACCTGCAAGCAGGAAAAAACAAAAAAATACTTCTTACGGCATTATCTGCATTATTGCTGACTCTTGCCATACTAACAAGACAAACCGTTATTTTGCCAGTACTAGTTGTATCATGGTGGTATTTTCGTAATCATGCATATCGCTCACTTTTCCTGTTTTTATGCCTAACAGCAATTTTTCTTTTCCCCATAATGGCCTGGCTTAATTATACCTCCGACGGTGGATACCTTATGCAACAATTTTTAATTCAAACTGGTGGGGAAAAAAATATCCACTTAACTTTTACGCTTCTACAAGTATTTATTCAGTCTACTTCATTATTTATTTTCCTGTTATGGGTAATTGCAATCGGCAGTAAAGAAAATACAAACTCCGTTAGCCCTAAATCTGCATTCGAAAATAATAGCGCTCTATACCGTACCACCCTGCTTCTTTATGGTATTTTCTCATTTATGCTTGCTCTCGTTTCTTCCATACATCCGGGCGCCTCAATTAATTATTATCTTGAAGTAACTGTTGTACTCTCATTAATTGTTCCTTTATATTGGTCCCGGGTTCAAAAAACATTACGACTAACAAAATATTACAGGCTTTGCCTGGCAGTTATTATTTTGTCCCTATCATTTTGGGGAATAAGGATTTGCAAGGGCGAATATGACCGGTGGAAAGCATTGCCTTATTATAATGAAATTATTTCAGTCATAAAACAAAAAACGCCTGTTAACCAGCCTGTATACTCAGAATATCCCGAACTTGCAGTTCTTGCCGGAAGACCTTGCTACTTTAATGATTTCTGTCAATATAATGGCAGGGCGCCAGTACAACACCAGATAGTTGAAAATAATCTTCATACTGGGGTGTTTTCAGCTATCATAATCTCTGACTCAAATGTAATGAACGGATATTATCGCTTTCCTATTTCTGAACCCATACCTTATAAATTTTACGTAGTATACCTCTACTTAAAGAAGTGATTAATTACGTACCTTGCTTTTATCTGGTATATCCCTATTCGGCAAAAAGAAAACCCCAACCTTTCGGTTAGGGTTTTTACTATTTTATTGCCAGCCTGGCATCAGGCCTAATCGTTACTATTTTCCTTTTTGAATGGCATCCCAAAATTTTCCAGCAATGCCAATGCTTCTTCATTTGTAACGGCGGAGGTTACAAAGGTGATGTCCATTCCCATTATTTTAGTAATCTTGTCCATGTTGATTTCCGGGAAAATAATTTGTTCCGTAATCCCAAGGGTATAGTTTCCATGTCCGTCAAAACCTTTGCGGTCAATGCCTTTAAAGTCACGGATACGGGGTAATGCAGCCGAAATAAGCCTGTCTAAAAATTCGTACATGTTATTTCCACGCAGGGTAACACGTACTCCTACTGCAACACCTTTTCTCAACTTAAAGTTCGAAATGTCTTTACGTGCTTTTGCAGTTACAGCCTTTTGTCCTGCAATAGCAGTCATTTCATTCACTGCATTTTCGCCCAGTTTCCTATCCGATACGGCAATTCCGATGCCCTGGTTCAGGCAAATCTTTTTAAGCCTGGGAACCTGCATTCCGCTGGAATAGTTAAACTGTTTTTGCATAGCAGGAACTACTTGCTTCAGGTATTGCTGTTTTAGCCTTGGTGTATATTTTATCTCGCTCATTTTTTTGTCAGTGTTCAGTTTTTTATCTTTATCGGTTCCTTTCCACTTCGCTCAATGAACAGATGCTGAGCGTAGTTGAAGCATTCTCTTTATTTAATCGCTTCCCCGGATCTCTTTGAAATTCTAACTAGTTTGCCGCTCTTTTCATCTATAGCCCTTCCAATACGGGTCGGAACTCCTCCATTTGGGTCAATAAGCATCAGGTTTGAAAGATGCACCGATGCTTCTTTCTTCACTATTCCGCCTTTTGGGGTCTTTTGATTGGGTTTAGTATGCTTATGCACAATATTGATACCCTCAACAAATGCCCTATATTTATCGGTATCAAGATCAAGTATTTTGCCCTCTCTCCCACGGGAGTTTCCAGCTATTACTTTTACTAAATCGCCTTTCTTTAACTTTATTTTTGTTTTCATGCCCTAAAAAATGGGGTTGCGAAATTAATCAATTTTTCCTTTTGTCTTCTTGTTTTTCTCGTTCTCTTATTACGATTTTTAGAGCACTTCTGGGGCGAGAGAAATAATTTTCATAAATTGCTTTTCACGCAATTCTCTCGCCACCGGCCCGAAAATACGGGTTCCTCTTAATTCATCTGCATCATTCAGCAATACCACCGCATTGTCATCAAAACGTATAAATGAGCCATCAGCGCGCTTGGTAGCCCTTCTGGTTCTTACTACAACAGCCTTCGATACGGTACCTGCTTTAACACCACCGGTAGGGATAGCATCTTTCACGCTAATAACAATTTTGTCGCCTATGCGGGCATACCTCATACTGCTATTTCCTAATACGCGGATACACAGAGCTTCTTTGGCTCCACTGTTATCGGCTACTACTAATCTGGACTCTTGTGTTATCATCTTTCTTTAAGTTTTGAATTTGAATGTTAAATATTGAATTTTTAATTCAACCTCACATTCTAGTACTATTTTGCTTTTTCAACTATCTTAACTAATCTCCAACATTTATTTTTGCTCAAAGGCCTTGTCTCTTCTATCGTTACCAAATCCCCTGTATGGGCCTCGCTCTTTTCATCGTGTGCAAAGAATTTAGAGGTTCTCTTAATGAACTTTCCATACTTTGGATGTTTAATCCTTCTTTCAACGCTAACAACAATGGTTTTTTCCATTTTGTCGCTGGTTACTAACCCGGTTTTAGCCTTGCGGAGCTTACGAGTTTCGGTGGTTGCTGGTGTGGTTGCTGTTTCTGTCATGATAAATTATTTTGCCAATCGGATATCTTATTTACTGGTTGCTTCAGGCTTATTTGCCGCTTGGGCATCAGACCTTGCCTTTTGCTCTGTAAGAATTTGAGCAATCAACTTGCGTTGAGCCGTGATTCTCGCAGGGTTTTCAATACTGGAAACAGCATGCTGTATTTTCAGCTTGGTGATAAGAGATCTTTCTTCTTTCAGGCGCTCTGCCAGCTCCTTATCATTTAGTGGCTTTATTCCGTTATCTTTCATTGCAATAATTACTACTTATTAATTACTAATTTTCTACTTATTCCGGGGCTGTTTCAACATATTCGTGTCTCACTACAAATTTGGTTGTAATAGGAAGTTTGTGAGATGCCAAACGCAGAGCAGCCTGTGCCTCTGCCATGGTAACTCCTTCTATTTCAAAAAGAATTCTTCCCGGTTTCACTACAGCCGACCAGAATTCAGGCGCACCCTTTCCTTTTCCCATACGTACCTCAGCAGGTTTGCGGGTAATTGGCTTATCAGGGAATATACGTATCCATGCCTGTCCTTTACGTTGCATGTGGCGGGTTAAAGCAACACGGGCAGCTTCAATCTGCCTGTCGGTTACCCATGCGCCTTGCAGGGCTTTTAACCCGAATGAACCAAATGCCAACTGGTCGCCTCTCTTGGCATTACCCTTAGGAGGCATTTTGTGCATTTTACGGTATTTTGTTTTCTTTGGTTGTAACATGACTAATTGTCAATTGTAAGTTGTTAATTATGCATCTGAACGGTCTCTTCTTCTTTTTCCACCTCTGTTGCCGCCGTCACCTCCACCTTTGTTGAACTTCAGGTTCTTCTTTTCCTTCATCATTCCAATGTTGGGTGAAAGGTCACGCTTTCCATAAATTTCGCCCCTGCAAATCCATACTTTAATACCAATTCTTCCGTAGGTAGTATGCGCTTCGCAAACAGCATAGTCAATATCGGCACGGAAGGTATGGAGCGGAGTACGTCCTTCCTTAAATGTTTCGGAACGGGCAATATCAGCGCCTTCCAAGCGGCCCGATACACGGATTTTAATCCCGTCTGCTCCCATACGGATAGTAGTGGAAACAGCAGTTTTAACGGCTCTTTTATAGAATATACGGCCTTCAATCTGGCGGGCAATCCCTTCTGCCACAAGACGTGCATCTAATTCCGGGCGCTTGATTTCAAATATGTTGATTTGGATTTCCTTTTGGGTGATCTTCTTGAGCTCTTCTTTTAACTTATCTACTTCCTTTCCACCTTTACCAATAATGATACCCGGACGGGAGGTGTTGATGGTAACGGTTATGAGTTTAAGGGTTCTTTCAATTATAATGCGTGATATAGCCCCTTTAGGCAGACGTGCAAGCAGGTAGTTACGAATCTGCTCGTCTTCTACCAGCTTTTCTGCATAGTGCTTTCCGCCGTACCAGTTGGAATCCCATCCTTTGATGATTCCGAGGCGAATTCCTATAGGGTTAACTTTCTGTCCCATGTTTATTGGTTGGTTATACTGTTATTCTTCTGTGTTGTTTGTTTCTTCCGTCGTTTCCACTACTTCTGCCTCTTCCACTTGTGGTTCTTCCAGTGTTTCTTCTCCTGCTTCTGTTGAATCAGCAGCATTTTCCATTCTCTTATTCACGGCAAGGATAATATGGTTCGAGCGCTTGCGGATGCGGTATGCCCTTCCTTGTGGAGCCGGGCGGAAACGCTTTAAAATAGGCGCTCCATCCACTCTTACTTCACTCACATATAATCCGGCATCTTCTGCTCTTTCGCCCGATTTCAATTCGAAATTAGCGATGGCTGAGCGAAGAAGTTTTTCCATTCTCTTGGCAGCATGTTTGTTACTAAAGTGTAATATATTCAATGCTTTATACACATCCTGCCCCCTTATTAATTCAGCCACAAGGTTCATCTTGCGGGGTGAAGTGGGGCAATTACTAAGCTTAGCCACATAAGTGGTTTTAATTGCTTCTTTTCTTGCGTTTGCTGTATTTTGCTTTCTTGAGCCCATGGTTATTATATTCTATTTATTCGGTTAATTAGAGCCTCCAGCCGGAGAAGCATCAGCTTTACGGTGTCCGGCATGGCCCCTGTATGTGCGGGTAGGAGCAAATTCACCCAATTTATGACCTACCATGTTTTCGCTTACATAAATAGGAATGAATTTATGACCGTTATGAACCGCAAATGTGGTTCCGACAAACTCGGGAGAAATAGTGCTGCGGCGTGACCAGGTTTTGATAACACCTTTTTTACCGCTCTTGTTCATCTCGGTAACCTTCTCTTCCAGTCTGAAATCTATATAGGGTCCTTTTTTTATTGAACGTGCCATATTTTTTTAATTAGCAATTAATAATTTTCAATTGGTTACTTTTTGCGTCTTTCAAGGATATGTTTACTTGTATTCTTCTTAGGGTTACGGGTTTTGTAACCTTTAGCCGGAATACCCCTCCTGGAGCGCGGGTGCCCTCCTGAAGCCTTTCCTTCACCGCCACCCATTGGATGGTCTACAGGGTTCATAGATACACCACGGTTACGCGGCCTGCGTCCCAGCCACCTTCTGCGACCAGCCTTGCCATGTACTTCCAGGCTATGGTCAGGGTTTGAAACCGAACCAACGGTAGCCATACAAGATGCCAGTACCATGCGGGTTTCGCCGGAAGGCATCTTTAAAATTACATAATTACCATCGCGGGCCGATAATTGGGCATACGTACCTGCGCTGCGAGCCAATTTAGCGCCTTGTCCCGGGCGGAGTTCAATATTGTGAACGGTAGTACCCAATGGCATTTCGCCTAATTTAAGCGCATTGCCCACATTTGGAACCACTCCTTTGCCGGACATCACCTTGCTTCCTACCTTTAATCCGTGGGGAGCAATAATATAGCGTTTTTCTCCGTCGGCGTAATGCAACAAAGCAATACGTGCCGTACGGATGGGGTCGTATTCAATAGTTTTTACAACAGCAGGAATGTTGAACTTATCTCTTTTAAAATCAATTTCCCTATACCTGTGCTTATGTCCACCGCCAATGTAGCGCATGGTCATTTTGCCGGTATTGTTACGTCCGCCCGAGTTGTTTATAGGACGAAGCAGGCTCTTTTCTGGTTTGCTTGCCGTAACATCATCAAAGCTGTCAGTAAGCTGGTAGCGCTGCGATGGGGTTAATGGTCTTGTCTTCTTGAGTGGCATCTTGCTGTTATGTGTTAAATATCACTATATGTTACTGTAAAAATCTATGGCATCTCCCTTTTTCAATTCAACGAGGGCTTTCTTAAACTTCCCTACCCTTGCACGTTGTATACCGCTGCGTTTCATTCGGCTCTTCACCTTGCCGGGAGTGTTCATGGTGCGGATATCTGTAACCGTTACGTTGTACATCTTTTCCACAGCCTCTTTTATTTCAATCTTGTTTGCTTTTGTAGCAACGTAAAACCCATAGCGATTAAACTTTTCGCCATGCTGGGTCATTTTTTCTGTTAATAAAGGCTTTATTATTATACTCATGGCTGTTTAGCTTAATACGGTTTCAATTAAGGGTATTGACTTTTCAGAAAGGATAAGCTGGTGGCAGTTAAGAATATCAACTGTGTTCAGGTCAGTTGCCTGTGCCACCTTAAATCTTTGCATATTGCGTGAAGAAAGAACCACATTTTTGTCAGTGGCTCCCAAAACGAGGAGAACCTTCTTATTTTCCAACTGCAGATTCTTAAGGAGTTCTATACATTGTTTGGTCTTTGCTGCTTCGAAAGTAAAATCTTCAATAACAGAGATTTGGTTATCCAATACTTTTTGCGATAAAGCCGATTTACGGGCAAGTCTCTTCAATTTCACATTCAGCTTGAAGCCGTAATCACGTGGACGGGGGCCATGTGCACGGCCATTTCCGTAAGTTGGGTTCTTAATACTACCGGCACGGGCTCCACCAGTACCTTTTTGCCTTTTCAGCTTTTTGGTGCTACCGGCAAATTCGTTACGCTCTTTTACCTTGTGGGTACCCTGGCGGCCATTTGCCTGAATTTGCTTAACATCCAGGTAAATAGCATGGTCATTGGGAGTGATGGCAAACACCTCGTCTTTCAACGTGGCTTTCTTGCCTGTCTGCTCTCCTTTTGTATTTATAATATTCAGTTCCATTGTCGGAAGATTTCTAATTGATTCTTGTTATTATTATTTCTCTACTACCAGATAAGAGCCATTGTATCCGGGTACAGAGCCCCTTACCAACAGCACATTCTTTTCAGGGAGGATTTTAAACACGCTCAGGTTTTGGGCCTTTGCTCTCTTTCCTCCTGTTCTTCCGGCTTGTTTTTTACCTGGCCATGTACGGGAAGGAAATGAGGAAGCACCTGCAGAACCGGGCGCACGCTGACGGTCATGCTGACCGTGCGTACGTGAACCTACCCCGCTAAAGCCCCATCTTTTAACAACCCCTTGGAAACCTTCACCTTTAGAGGTTCCTGCCACATCCACAAAATCACCTTCATTAAAGAGGGTAACATCCAACACATCACCGGCTTTCAATTCCTTTTCAAAGTGGCGGAACTCCATCACTCTTTTCTTTCCGGTAGTGCCTGCTTTCTTAAAGTGGCCTTGTTCAGCACGGGGAGTATGCTTTTCGGTAGCATCTTCAAAACCCAGTTGAATGGCATTGTAGCCATCCTTTTCATCGGTTTTAACCTGTGTAACCACACAAGGGCCAGCTTGGATAACAGTACACGAAACAAAGTTTCCTGCTTCATCCGGTAAGCGGGTCATTCCAATTTTTTTACCTATTAGTCCTGACATGATATCTTATTTAATAATCTACTTTTCGATTCCTAATTATTAATTCTAACTGCAATTACTTTATCACTACTTCAACGCCGCTGGGCAGTTCGAGCTTCATTAAAGCATCTATTGTCTTAGATGAGCTTATATATATATCCATCAGGCGTTTATATGCACACACCTGGAACTGTTCACGTGCCTTTTTATTAACGTGCGGTGAACGCAAAACAGTAAAAATTTTCTTATCGGTTGGCAGTGGAATAGGGCCACTAACAACTGCTCCTGTCTGGCGAATAGTCTTAATGATTTTCTCAACCGACTTATCTACCAGGTTGTGGTCGTAAGATTTTAGCTTTATCCTTATTTTTTGATTCATCGTGTTCTTGGTTTTTTAAAAAGGGGTGCAAAGGTAAATATATTTCTCATACGACATTATGAAATTATTAACAATTTTTGATAGTTGTTAGTGGCCAGTTGGCACTTGCCAGTAAAATTGTATGTGTTTTACCTGGTAAGCCTAACTTTGTTCCAAACCTTTAAAGGGCTTTCGCTTGCATTCCTTGCACAGAAATTCGCTTTCGAACTACCTTCTGTAAGTTATCGGGCGCCTTGAAACATCTTTTACTGATTCGCTGGAGAGTTTTGTTTGTTTTCGCGAAAAACTCTATACAGAATATAAAGACAAGCAGCCGTTATTACAACTATTCCAAACTGATTATGATAGGCAGGATGGTCAGGTTTTACCTTGCCTAAAAAGGTTTCACAAACGAAGTAACTGACGTTGAATAAATGAAGAATGATGCCAATATAAAGTAACCTATTCAGGTTTTTATATATCCAAAGAATGAATGGAATTATCAGAATAAAAATAAAAGTAATGAAGCCATGTAAATTCCCGGGTATACTGAGTACCATAGAGTGGCTTCTGAAATTCATAAAGAGATAAAAAAATGAATCAGATGATTGATGGCAAACAAGGTTATTAAAATCCGAAAAGTATCCTTTTTCTTATCATCCAAGTATATTCCTTTAAGACCATAATAACCAACCATTAATAGGGTGATGAGAAGAATAGCTGATGATGCCCTGCCAGAATTGCGGGCACATTTGTTAAAAACAAATTCTGGTTCTGTTCTCCAAACTGCCCATAGGTAAATTATTACTTCCAGGCAACAAATTAATGCAACCAATAGGGGTATTCTTTTTTTGGTCAACATGAGTAGTTTGAATTGATTTACAGGATTAACGAAGTCACCTGGCTTTTATTGTTTTAATGACAATCCTCGCTTCGGATAACAAAAAACCCCGACCATTTACGGTCAGGGTTTTATATTATAGTACTCCTGTTTTAGAACTTAAGCGAGAACTTTCTTCCCTTGTGCCTGTGCTATAACTGCTTCGGAAATATTGCGCGGGGTTTCAGAATAAAGCGCAAACTCCATGGTAGAAGCCGCACGTCCCGATGACAAAGTACGCAAGGTAGTCACGTAACCAAACATTTCAGAAAGAGGAACTTGTGCCTTAATAACCCTTGCCCCATGGCGGGTATCCATACCTTGTATTTGTCCACGACGCTTGTTCAGGTCACCGACGATGTCACCCATATAATCTTCAGGGGTAACAACCTCCACATTCATAATAGGCTCCAAAATGATTGGGCGGGCCTTTCTCATAGCTTCACGATATGCCGAACGGGCGCAAATTTCAAATGAAAGTGAATCAGAGTCAACGGCATGGTAACGGCCATCTATCAGGCGTACTTTCAGGTTATCTACAGGGAATCCGGCCAACACCCCATTTGTCATAGATGATTTAAAGCCTTTTTCAACGGCAGGTATAAACTCACGAGGGATATTACCGCCTGTAATTTCGTTTTCAAATTGTAAGCCTGTTTTTCCTTCATCCACAGGGCCAATAACTACTGTCATATCTGCAAACTGTCCACGTCCACCCGATTGTTTCTTGTGGATTTCACGGTGTTCAACAGCAGCTGTAATAGCTTCTTTATAAGCCACCTGTGGAGCACCCTGGTTACATTCTACCTTGAACTCGCGTTTCATACGGTCAAGGAGAATTTCCAAGTGAAGCTCACCCATACCACTTAACACAGTCTGGCCGGATTCTTCATCTGTCCGAACCCGGAAAGTAGGGTCTTCTTCGGCCAATTTGCTAAGGGCAACGCCCATCTTTTCAAGGTCAGCCTGGGTTTTAGGTTCAACTGCAATAGAAATAACAGGTTCCGGGAAAGTCATTTGCTCTAATGTAATCGGGAACTTTTCTTCGCAAAGGGTATCACCTGTACGGATATCTTTAAATCCAACAGCAGCGCCAATATCTCCTGCAATAATTTCGTCAATAGGGATTTGCTTATTGGCATGCATTTGGAATATACGGGAAATACGCTCTTTATTGCCGGTCCTGGTATTCAATACATATGAACCGGACTTAAGCGTACCTGAGTAAACACGGAAATATGCCAAACGTCCCACAAATGGGTCGGTGGTAATTTTAAATGCCAGTCCTGCAAATTTACCTGCCGGGTCAGCTGATCTTTCTTCTTCCTGTTCAGTATCAGGGTTAATACCCTTTACAGGAGGAAGGTCCATCGGGCTGGGCAAATAAGCCATAACAGCATTCAACATAGGTTGAACACCTTTATTTTTAAACGAAGAACCGCAAAGCACGGGAGTAATGGTCATATTGATAGTACCCTGGCGCAGTACGTTGTTAATTTCATCTTCGCTGATGCTATCAGGGTTTTCGAAGAACTTCTCCAACAACTTATCATCATATTCAGCAACGCTTTCTACCATTTTGGCTCTCCATTCGGCAGCAGATTCTTTCAGGTCAGGTGGAATTTCTGAATATTCCCACTTTGCACCGAGGTCATCCCCTTCCCAAATAATGGCTTTGTTTTTTACAAGGTCAACAACGCCTTTGAAAAGTTCTTCAGAACCAATTGGTATTTGAATTGGAACAGGATTAGCGCCTAATTTTTCTCTAATTTCATGAACTGCATTAAAAAAGTCAGCTCCTGCCCTATCCATTTTGTTTACAAATGCTATACGGGGAACACCATACTTGTTAGCCTGGCGCCATACAGTTTCCGATTGAGGTTCTACACCGCCAACAGCACAGAAAAGGCCAACGGCACCATCCAGCACACGTAAGGAACGTTCTACCTCAACGGTAAAGTCCACGTGGCCGGGAGTATCAATAATATTAATTTTAAATTTCTGTCCTTTATAATCCCAGAATACACGGGTAGCAGCAGAGGTAATGGTAATACCGCGCTCTTGCTCCTGCACCATCCAGTCCATAGTGGCAGTACCTTCATGCACCTCTCCTATCTTATAATTCACACCGGCATAAAATAATATACGCTCGGTAGTTGTTGTTTTACCGGCGTCAATATGAGCCATAATTCCAATGTTTCTTGTCAAATGTAGATCAGCCATATATTCAGTTATCTGTTGTTTTTATCAGTCCGGATGCTGTGCAGTAAAGTCAAAGCATCTGTTATCTATCCTTCATTTCGACTTCGCTCAATGAACTGGCGAAGGATAGTCGAAGCACTTGCTTAAATTAGAACCTAAAGTGTGCAAAAGCCTTGTTAGCTTCTGCCATACGGTGAGTATCTTCTTTCTTTTTGTAAGCAGAACCTTCTTCTTTGGCAGCAGCCATAATTTCGCCGGCAAGCTTGTCAACCATTGACTTTTCCTTGCGGAGGCGGGAATAATCTACCAGCCACTTCATAGCCAAAGCCACTTTGCGGTCAGGGCGTACTTCCATAGGAATCTGGTAGTTGGCACCTCCCACACGGCGGCTCTTTACTTCCACAGCAGGCGATACGTTTTCAACTGCCTTTCTCCAAATACCTAATCCATCTTCTTTGGTAACATCCTGAATCTTATCAATAGCACCATAAAAGATGTTATATGCCGTATTCTTCTTTCCGCTTTCCATCAGGTTATTTACAAAACGGGTAACCAGTTTGTCATTAAACCGTGGGTCGTTCAGAAGTATTCTTTTTTTTGCTTTGCCTTTTCTCATTTTATATTTTGTCGGTAATCAGTTTTAGTATTTATTTCTTTGCTGCAGCAGCACCGGCTTTAGGCCTCTTAGTACCATATTTGCTGCGGCTTTGTTTGCGGTTATCCACGCCCCCTGTATCCAATGTACCACGAACAATATGGTAACGTACACCCGGAAGGTCCTTCACCCTGCCCCCGCGAACCAATACTATACTGTGCTCCTGGAGGTTGTGTCCTTCGCCGGGTACGTATGCAATAATTTCTTCTTTATTGGTTAAACGTACTTTGGCTACTTTACGCAATGCAGAATTTGGTTTTTTAGGCGTAGTGGTGTACACACGGATGCAAACACCCCTGCGTTGAGGACACTGGTCTAATGCTCCCGATTTGCTTTTATAAGCAACCTTAGCTCTGCCTTTGCGAATTAACTGTTGTATTGTTGGCATTGATTATCTTGGTTTTCTGTTCGTTTATTACAATAAATAATATCCCCATATACTTTTTTGGGGTCGCAAAGGTAGTAAATAATCATTTACATAAATGCCTAAAATGATTTTTTTTCAACAGGAAAGGAATGTTAAATTTTAAATCCTGAAACTAAGTCCTGTTTCAATAAGGTAGGGAGTTCCTATACCGAACTCGGCATGGAATGCAATATATTTTGCAATGATAACCCGGTATCCGCAAAAAACCTGTATACTTGGTAAGACACGTTGTGCTGCTCCCGTTATTTCATCTCTTTTAAGATAGGATGGAAGTATATCTTTCCAAAAAGATATTCCTACCCGCCCTCCATAATAAAAACTGTACTTAATATTTTCGGCTGTATATTTCAGATAACGAAATCCAATATTCAATCGTGTCACTTGTTCGAGACCTGTAAGTGTATCTATTTGACTTTCGGGGCTTTTAGGCGTCCCGGTAGCATGTTGATATGTAATTCCAATCCCAATGCAGGTAGTAGTATTGATTCCGTAATCAAAAAAAGCATTGTATGCGGGTGTTTCTGAAACAAGAATTGGAGTTCCATTTGCCCCGCTTAAATTCAATCCATAAACAAAAGTGCTATACCCAATTCCACCGCCAAAACTAATAACGCCTGCATTTGAGTTTACAATGGAAGCCGGTTTAGCAGTGCTTGCTTTTGAGCTATCCCAAGGGCGGGTTTGTGCATTCACAGAAAATGAAATAACTACTGATAAAACGATGAGTTGGATTTTTCCTGTATCATATATTTTTATAAAAGATTTGAACACGTAAACTTAATCATCTATTATTAACTCCAACATTATTTGACTCCAAATATATACTCTTATTGCATATGTAGGCAAAGCCTAAATCAAAATACCTGACGATTGTTAATGCAATGTTAATTTAATGTTATGTCTATTTTTAAGTATTTTTGCGCTTGACTCGTCATGTAGCTCAAGGCGTTTAAAAATCGTTAAAATAAGTGGGCATTCATAATTCTACCTTTCAAAAAAGATTCTTCACAATAGTCTTCTTCGTCTTCGCTTTCACCATGATATCCAACCGATTGCCTGCACAAACCCCCTCTCAAAAAGACACTTCCCACCCTTATAAAATGCATGGAACAGATACTATCTGGCAAATGGATGCCTTTGATGTATTAAAGTATATTATGGGTACGCATATACCTTCCAGGGCGAATCCTGATACAGTAATTGTACGCCCCTGGAGGATATTTTTGTCCTTTGCGCCTGCCATTGCATACACATTAAGTACAGAAGCCGAAATATCTTTAGCACTGAATGCCTCATTTTATACCGGCGAGCAAGCCACTACAAACCTCTCCGTTTTAAATATAGGCGGGCAATACACCGAACTGAAACAAATAATAGTCCCTGTTATAAGCAGCATTTGGTCAAACGGCAATAAATATGATTTTCTTGGGGATTGGAGATACTATAAATACCCATCCTATACGTATGGGTTGGGTAGTAACTCCATACTTTCAAATGTTGACAATGTAGATTATTCCTACATCAAAATATACCAGGAAGCCCTCCGGCACTTTAACTCCAATTACTATATGGGGCTTGGCTATAACCTCGACTATCATTATAATATTGTAGACCACACATTGGGGACCGATTATTTTCAATATAACGGAACAGCTACCAAAACAACATCATCCGGTGTAGTGTTTCACTTTATGTACGATAGCCGTACCAATATTAATAACCCTAAAGATGCCTTTTATGGCAGTATAACCTACCGCTACAACTCTACCCTGTTAGGAAGCAGCAATAACTGGCAGAATGTCCTTTTAGAGATTAGAAAATATTTCAAGCTGTCCGACGATAAAGTATTGGCATTTTGGAGCTGGAATGAATTTACTTTCGCCGGAAATGCCCCCTATTTTGATTTACCGAGTACCGGTTGGGATACTTATGCCAATACAGGCAGGGGCTACATACAAGGCAGGTTCCGTGGGCCGGATATGGTATACGGAGAATCGGAATTCCGTTTTGGTATCACACGCAATGGATTGCTCGGCGGGGCGGTATTTATTAATGCAAGCTCAGTAACCAACTGGCCTACCGTAAAATTTACCGAACTATTCCCCGGAGAAGGGTTTGGCTTACGTATTAAATTCAATAAATACTCCGATGTAAATGCCTGTGTAGACTATGCCTTTGGTGTGGAAGGCTCAAGGGGCATTTTCTTTAATTTGGGAGAAGTTTTTTAAATAAATTTCCCTTCTGATTCTTACTCTTTACCAACTCCGCAGACTTTTCCTCAGTTTAAAATAATATCAGGTATGACGGAATTGGATAGTCAACTGACTGATAC
>Ga0206994_1059_pt1 | contig 23736 bp, 24 predicted proteins | sample Alteio_BWMinCont_4_FD_153485 | JGI IMG/M metagenome (GOLD analysis project Ga0206994, IMG submission 153485) | Enriched cells from forest soil in Barre Woods Harvard Forest LTER site, Petersham, Massachusetts, United States -... | ecosystem: Environmental > Terrestrial > Soil > Temperate forest >...
TGCCGAAATTATATTGATGACACTGTTTCTTACAATGAACAGTACAGACAGGGCTTTGCAATTACAAAACACAGCAGGATTTCACGATACAGGAAATTTTCTTATCTCAGGTATGATCGCTCCTTTGTTTAACAATGTATCACAACATTCATTGCTGATCATAGAAAGATCTTGCTGGTGGTTGCATATTCTTGGCATATTTACCTTCTTAAATTATTTGCCATACAGTAAGCACCTGCACATCATGCTGGCTTTTCCAAATGCTTATTTTGCAAGATTGGAAGTAAACGGAAAGTTTCACAATATGCCTAATGTACAAAATGAAGTGAAGTATATGATGCAGCCGGAACTCGCTCCTACAGGCGATGCTGTACCACAAAAATTTGGCGCTAAAGATGTATTCGATCTTAGTTGGAAAAATTTATTAGACGCATACAGCTGTACAGAATGCGGAAGATGCAGTGCTGCTTGTCCCGCTACACAGACGGGTAAATTATTAAGTCCACGCAAAATAATGATGAGTACGCGTGATCGACTTGAAGCCGTAGGGAAAAATATAAATATCAATGGTAGCTTTAAAGATGACCAGCAAACACTACTCAACAATTATATTACTGTTGAAGAATTAAGAGCCTGCACTACCTGTAACGCATGTGTGCAGGAATGTCCTGTTAGCATCAGTCCGCTGGATATTATTATAGAATTGCGCCGTGCTTTGATCATGGAAGACAGTAATGCTCCGCAAGAATGGAACACCATGTTCGGCAATATCGAAAACAATTTTGCTCCGTGGAAATTTAGTCCTGATGAAAGAGACGCTTGGAATAATGGTTAATTGTAAATGATAAATGGTAAATGTGTAGCGCATTTAATTCATCGTCTTTTCATTTACCATTTACAATTAACCATTTATCATTTATTGAACGCTATCACTTTTAAATAATCACTATGGCAAAGCTTTTCGAACCATTACAAATAAAGTCTGTCACGTTAAAAAACAGGATAGCCGTATCTCCCATGTGTGAGTATTCATCAGTTGATGGATTCGCAAACGATTGGCACCTGGTACATTTAGGCAGCAGAGCCATTGGCGGCGCAGGATTGGTGATGACAGAAGCTACCGCTGTATCTCCTGAAGGCAGGATATCCCCGTCAGATCTGGGAATTTGGAAAGATGAGCATATTGCAAATCTGAAACGCATAACAACATTCATTCATGAACATGGAGCTATTGCGGGTATACAATTAGCGCATGCCGGCCGAAAAGCAAGCAATAGCGAGCCGTGGAACGGTGGAAAAGAAATATCAATAGCAAATGGAGGCTGGCAGGTAGTATCAGCCAGTGCTATACCATTTCACGAAGGCGCGGATCTACCAATTGCCTTAACCGAGGATGGTATAAAAAAAGTGATCAACGATTTTACAACTGCTGCACAACGCGCGCACTCTGCAGGTTTTAAAATAATAGAAATTCATGCAGCACATGGCTATTTAATAAACCAGTTCTTATCTCCATTCAGTAATCATCGTACAGATAGTTACGCTGACAGCTTTGATAACAGGATACGTTTATTAATAGAAATTATAACTGCAATAAAAACTGTTTGGCCGGCAGATCTTCCAATATTCGTGCGCATTTCAGCAACAGAATGGAAAGAAGGTGGCTGGGATATTGAACAATCGGTTAAGCTAAGTAAACTGTTAAAAAAGCTCGGAGTTGATCTGGTAGATTGCTCTTCCGGAGGAAATATACCCAATGTAAAAATACCCTTAGTTGCAGGCTACCAGGTTCCATTATCGGCACAGGTAAAAAAAGAAGCACAAGTATTAACGGGTACCGTAGGCTTAATTACTACGGCACAACAAGCTGAAAGTATATTACAGAATGAGCAGGCTGATATTGTATTATTTGCCCGCCAACTTTTAAGAGATCCGTACTTTCCATTGCATGCAGCCAGAGCAGTAAACTTTGATATTAAGTGGCCCGTTCAATACGAAAGAGCTAAATAATAAAATGGTATTGTAACAAAATTTTAATTAATCTTACATATTCTATCCACCGCTTATAAATAATAATTTTCTCTAACAGATGATAGCCATTGCGATAATAGCAGTGTTATTTATTATAACATTTACTTTTATACAACAGCCAAAGTTTGGCAGGCTTCCTTATGATTATGAATTAAAAAGGATCAAAAATTCACCCAACTTCAGGAAAGGAAAGTTTCAAAATATAAATCATACACCGGATCTAGTCGAAGGCGCTAACTATTTTACTGTTTTATATGATTTCCTTTTTAAGAAAAGTAAGAGGAGTATTCCTTCGCACATCTTGCCTTCAAAAAAAACAAACCTGCTAACGCTCGATCCTGACAAAAATGTATTAGTATGGTTTGGACATTCTTCTTATTTTATGCAGATCGATGGAAAGAAAATATTGGTAGATCCTGTTTTTAGCGGTAGCGCTTCTCCTATTAAATTTACAACCAAGAGTTTTAGAGGTTCTGATATTTATACTACCAATGATATTCCTGAAATTGATTATCTTTTTATTTCCCATGATCACTGGGATCACCTGGATTATGAAACCGTTGTAAAACTCCGGCATAAAACAAAAAAAGTAATTACCGGTTTAGGAGTTGGAGCACATCTTCAATATTGGGGCTATACAACAGATCAAATCATAGAAAAAGATTGGAACGAAGAAATTACTCTTGCTCCGGGATTCATTGTGAACACAACACCTGCAAGACATTTCTCCGGTAGAGAGTTTAAACGCAATCGTACCTTATGGATGTCGTTCGTATTTAAAACACCAACAATGAAAATATTTATTGGTGGAGATTCAGGCTACGATACACATTTTAAAAAGATCGGCAATGCATTTGGCCCATTTGATATGGCTATATTAGAATGCGGACAATACAATCAATATTGGAAATATATACACATGATGCCGGAAGAAGTAATTCAGGCAGGTGTTGATCTGAATGCTAAAACAATACTCCCCGTACATTGGTCGAAATTCTCCTTATCACTACACGCCTGGGACGATCCAATAATAAGAATAATTGAAGAGAGTAAACGAAGAAATGTACCCATTATCACTACAATTATAGGTGCAGAAGTAGATCTAAAGACTATTTCTTAAAATTATTTTTCCCACTATAGTATTTAATATTTACTGATTTTCAATCATTTCGATGAAAAATGAGCATCTTTTGCTCAAATAATACAAATTATTTTAATTAATATGTATTGTTTTAAATAGATAATTGTATATTTGTGTTAAATAAAGAAATAATAATTCATATTACAATTATTTGTTTTTAATTATAGCCCTAACACTAAGTTCCTTGATCGAAGAATAATTACTACTTAAGTAACTCTTTTTATTGATCATTTGTTCGAATTTTCTCGCTTGTTTGCCTATTTGAATATAATACCAGTTTATTAGGAAATAAATTCTTAATTGGCTAAAATCATAAAAAATAATAAATTATAAAATAATAAATATATTATCTAACTATTAAAAAGAAAAGCCATGTTAAAAAAATCAATCAATTTACTAAGCACGGTACTCCCGGCATTATTAATTGCAACTGTTGGTATTTATCTTATAGTGTGGATCATCAAATTATACACTGAGTAATTACTTTGCAATTAGTTCCAGTCTGCGAATGGCTTTCTACAAAGTCTAGCAGTCCCCGACAGCACCATTAAAGTCTATAATTGTATTATGGACTTTTTCTGCCTCCGATACACTCTGTTATTAAATCTACAGCAGTTATTTCTTCAATATCTGTCAAGATACCCTCTCCCCCCAACATTTTTAAAACGATAATGAATTATTCTTCCTGTTACTATCAGGTAGCAGTGCATCAGGATCTATTGTTACGGATCTTACTTTTTCTGTTGTTGTTAGATGAATTGTATGTGTTGCGCTCTGCATCCAGGTTTCCACAGGTAACTGAAAACGTTGTTTACTAGCATCTTTCAATACAATTTCAATCGTTGCAGGCATGGCCATTTTTTGCAGATTAGCAATAGTTATATCAGCGCCATTTTTAGGATCATTGTCTTTATATGAAACAGATTCAACTGCAAGATCAAGTTGCCAGTTATTATAAAACCATTCTTTCCAAAACCAATTCAAATCTTCACCCGATTCATTATTCATCATTCTGAAAAAATCATCCGGTGATGGATGCTTGTATGCCCAATGCTCAATATATTTTTGAAAGGCATAATCAAACCGATCGTGGCCCAATATTACTTCACGCAGTAACACCAAACCAAAAGCAGGTTTAAAATAAACCATCGGATGACGATATTTTTCAGGAATGGCGTCCGCTCTCGACATCATCGCAGGAGCAGCACTGTCTTTTAATAATGATACTATTTCATCAGCAGGATTTCCTTTACCTGGCGCATATTCCGCATCACGCTTTGGTGCATACTCTCCTTTATTAAAATTATCAGATGCGTAAATATCGATGAAAGTATTAAAACCCTCATCCATCCAACCGTAGCGCCTTTCATCGCTTCCTACAATCATCGGAAACCAGTTGTGACCTATCTCGTGCGCCGTTACCCAATACAATACATTGCTGTTATCATCCATACCATCAAATACAATTCCCGGATATTCCATACCGCCTGCAATACCTGCCTGGTTAACAGCTACCGGCCATGGATAGACGAACCATTTGGCTGAAAAATACTCGATTGATCTTTTTAAATATTCTGTGGCTCTGTTCCATTTATTGGGACCAACACTTTCAACAGGATAAACAGACATTGCCAAAGATGTTTTACCATTCGGCAGATTTACTCTCGCAGCATCCCAAACATAAGCCCTTGATGCGCCAAAAGCAACATCACGCGTATTGTACATTTTGAAATGCCAACTCTTTGTTCCTTTGCCTGGGTGCTTTGCTATATCATTCACATCATCAACAGAACGAATAATAATCGTTGAATCACTTTTATTAGCATCAGCTAAAAGATTGATTTGTTTATCGGTAAGCACATCGCCCGCATTTTGTAATTCACCACTACCTGCAACGATCATATCTGACGGAACCGTTACCGTATAATCAAAATCACCGTACTCGCAATAAAATTCACCACTTCCTAAAAATGGCAATGTGCTCCACCCTTCTAAGTCATCATACACGCACATTTGCGGATACCATTGTGCTATCTCATAAATTTTTCCATTTTTTGTTTCGGCATAATCTGTTCTGCCACCGAATGCTCCGGGAATTGTGTAATGATATTGGATACTAATATTGATCTCTCCTTTCGGCAATAATTTAACCGGCAAACGGATCTGCATTCTTGTATCATTAATAATATAATTGGCCTTTATAAGTTTGCCTTTATATTCGATCCATACTTTTTCAAACCGCATACCACTTGTAAATTCCGAAGGTTGAGGTGTGGTATAAAAATTAGAGCGAGCATCTTTTTTATAAGTATTTTGATCGATCTGTAACCAAAGTGATTCTAAAGAATCCAGACTGTTGTTCGTATAATGAATTGTTTCACTTGCACTCAATTCATTTGTAACTGTATCTATCACAGCCTGCAACTCATAATCAGCAAGGTTTTGCCAATACTTATTGGCAGGTGCTCCATTTGCTGAGCGAAATTCATTGCCATTTTTTGTAAAGAAATTTTGTGCAAATAACTCTTGTGGATTGTAGATGCTTTTTTGTGCGAATGACACAAAACAAACAGAACCAAAAACTATAATGAAGCTGATCTTTTTAAGGGTCATAGATATTATTTATTACTGTTGCGAAATGGCAAAAGACTACATCATCTAAGTTAAAGAACTTAGATCAATAATAAATATCCTCGTTTATTACATTACAGGACGTTTAATAGCTTTGCCCGCTATATGTTGCTTCCATGGCTTCCAATAATGGCCGGTCCATCCTTTAGCGATAGATGCAGCTTTGCTTTCAGGCACATTAACATGTGTTGCATAAAGCATTACATCTTCTCCCATTGGTTCAAGGCTGATAATAAAAATAGAATCAACATCAGCTTTTGTCCAATCCATAGCGCGCCATGTTTGTACGATCAATTTATCTTTTACCAGCTCAAGGTTTTTACCTGTGATATATCCGCCATGAACGGAATATTTATCACCAATACCGGTAGTAATAGTGCAAGGCGATCCTGCGATCATAGAATGCTTTTTAGCATCCATATACAAACTATACAAAACTTTAGGAGTAGTGTTTTTGAACAACACTTTTTGAACGACGGTTTTTAACATGTGATTTGTTTTAGGTGTTTAATCGGAATAATAAAGCTGTAATAAATATAGGCATTTCAATTACGCATGCTACATTATTTCTTTGTGACCGGCTACATGGTAGCCAAATGTTCAAAGGCCAGCGAACAATATTAATCAGAGATTTTGGACTTATGCAATATAGCTTCTATTAAAACAGACTCGTTGTGAATCGAAAATGCGATAACCCAATCGTTGAAATAAATGCAATGAAGATGTAGATTGCTAAATGTCTCATTATGACAAAGTCTGAAATTGTGAGACGTGCGAAATGTTCTCAATAAATAAATTTCATACTTACTGAGTCAACGCAACCCCGCGCCTAAAGTGTTTGTTCTTTCAATAAAATTTACAAGTTCAGCTAAAGATGTGAGAGCATCTATGCTATAATCAATCTGCATTATATTTGGTACGAATTATTTCATGGGCATTTTGCATAGATATAGTGCCGCTTTTACGACTTTCTGTGATCAATGATGTTAACTGCTCGGGAGTTAAAGGTTTTCCGGGCAATACATAATTACTTTCATTATCGTCTATAACAGATAATTTCAAATGATTTTGACGGGCAAATGCTAATAATTTGTCTACGCCGCTAGCATCTATATTTTCTAACTGTAAAAGCATTCCTAAATATACAAATTTTTCAACAAACCCTATTCACCAAATCTATTATATTTGCATCATGACAACAGAACAATTGAAGGATATGAGAGACCGTGTAGTGGTCTTGAGGAGGTTTCTTTGACGTCGCTAACAGAGAATCCAAAATAGAAAACGATAAACAGCTCTCCCTTTCGCCGGGTTTTTGGGATGATAATGCCCGCGCCACTTCCATTTTAAAAGAAACAAAGGTTAATGAGTATTGGGTACATATGTACAACGATGTAGTATCGTTAGTAGAAGATTTTGCCGTGCTTTTTGAGTTCTGGAAAGATGGCGAAACAACCGAAGATGAAGTAAAAGAAGCTTACACAAAAGCCAATACCGCCATCGACGAAGCGGAGTTTAAAAGCACACTCAACGAACCTACCGATTCATTACCTGCAGTACTACAGATCAACAGCGGCGCAGGCGGCACCGAAAGTCAGGACTGGGCAGAAATGCTCGCACGCATGTACCGCATGTATGGCGAAAAGCAAGGCTGGACAGTTACCGAACTCGATTGGCAATGGGGTGACGGCGCCGGTATCAAGACATGTACTTTTCAATTCGATGGACCGTTTTCTTACGGCTTTTTAAAAGCTGAAAGTGGCGTGCATCGTTTAGTACGTATTAGTCCGTTCGATAGCAATGCAAGGCGACATACTTCTTTCGCCAGCGTCTATGTGTACCCGTTAATTGATGATACGATTGAAATAAATGTTAACCCCGCAGATGTAGAATGGGCTTTCTTCCGAAGCGGCGGCAGCGGCGGACAAAATGTAAACAAGGTAGAAACCGCTGTACGACTAACGCATAAGCCAAGCGGATTTATTGTTGAATGTCAGCAAGCACGTACACAAGGTGAGAACAGAGAGAAAGCAATGGCCATGTTAAAGAGCCGTTTGTACGAAGAAGAAATGCGCAAACGGCAAGCTGCATTAGACGCAACCAACTCTACCAAAAAGAAAATTGAATGGGGCAGCCAGATAAGAAGCTATGTTTTTCATCCCTATAAAATGATCAAAGATCATAGAACTGATTATGAGGTTGGTAATGTTGGTCCTGTTATGGATGGAGAGCTCGATGGATTTATTAAGGCTTATTTGATGATGGAGAAGGAGACTGAAACCCCCTAAATCCCCCTGAAGGGGGACTTTTGAAGAGTATTTATATTTCGTCTTTCTGCTAAAATATTTGTATTTTATTTTTAACTTTAGGTAACACATTTTCAATTAATTAAAATAAAAAATCCTTCCAACATTGGGGTACAAAAAGTCCCCCTTCAGGGGGATTTAGGGGGTTTTATACTATGAATTTTGGAGACTTCTACTACCCATTACCTACCAATGAGCCAGTATTAAACTACGCTCCCGGGAGTAAAGAAAAAAACAATTTAAAAGCATCCTTAAAAGAACTAAAAAGCAAAAAGCTGGATGTACCTATGTATATCGGCTCCGAAGAAATACGCACGGGCAATAAATTGGATATCCGCCCGCCGCATGAACGCAAACATTTGTTGGGACACTTTCATGAAGGCGATGCCTCGCATGTAAAAAAAGCTATCGCTGCTGCATTAAAAGCAAAAGATAAATGGGCCAATTTAAGTTGGGAAAACAGGGCCAATATATTTTTAAAAGCGGCGGATCTCTTAGCAACAAAATACCGTGCGGAAATTTTAGCTACTACCCTACTCGGACAAAGCAAAAACGTAATACAAGCTGAACTTGATGCCGCTTGTGAACTGATAGATTTTTTACGTTTCAATGTTCATTATTTGAGTGAGATATATCGTCAGCAGCCGATTAGTAGCCCTGGTGTAAATAACCGCGTTGAATATCGTCCGTTAGAGGGATTTGTATTAGCAGTTACACCTTTCAATTTTACGGCTATCGCAGGAAATTTGCCAACGGTTTGTGCTATGGCAGGAAATGTTGTTATCTGGAAACCATCCTATACACAGATCTACAGTGCACAATTAATTATGCGCATATTAAAAGAAGCCGGTTTACCTGATGGCGTTATCAATTTAATTTATGTTGATGGCGCTGTTGTTGGTGACATCTGTTTTAAACATCCCGATTTTTCCGGAGTGCACTTTACCGGTAGTACCGGAGTTTTTAAAACTATGTGGAAAGCAATTGGCGATAACATAGACAAATACAAATCATATCCACGCATTGTAGGTGAAACAGGTGGAAAGGATTTTATTTTGGCACATAAAAGTGCTGATGTAGATATTTTGGTAACAGCTCTCGCACGTGGTGCATTTGAATTTCAGGGACAAAAATGTAGCGCTGCGTCAAGAGCATATATACCAAGTAACATAGCAGTTGAAGTAAAAAAGAAATTGATAGCAGCTATTAAAACGATGAAAATGGGTTCTACAGAAGACTTTACCAACTTCATTAACGCAATAATAGATGAAAGAAGTTTTGATAAAATAGAAACCTATATCAAAGCTGCAAAGAAAAAAGACAGTGGTGTAAAAATATTGGTAGGCGGAAATTGCGATAAAACAAATGGCTTTTTCATCGAACCAACAATAATCGAAACAACAGATCCAAATTATATTACCATGTGTCAGGAAATATTTGGACCAGTGTTAACATTGTATGTGTACGATGAAAATAAGTTTGAAGATATTTTAAAAGTTGTTGATACTACTTCTCCTTATGCTTTAACAGGTGCTATCATTGCTACTGATCGATATGCAATAGAATTAGCAACTAACAAACTTCGTAATAGTGCAGGCAATTTTTATGTAAACGATAAATGTACGGGAGCCGTTGTTGGTCAGCAACCATTTGGCGGTGCCAGAGCCAGTGGCACTAACGATAAAGCAGGTAGCATTTTAAATTTATACCGTTGGTTAAGTTGTAGAACCATTAAAGAAATGCTTGTTTCTCCGGTTGATTACAGATATCCTTTTTTACAAGAAAAATAAAAGAATAAATTAAACCTTTCTAAAATTAACTTGTCTCTATTAAATTGACACCAACTAAAAAATGTATTTTCGTTGGCATGGTGTTTGCCTTCTTATATTTAACTAACCAAAAAATATGCTTGTGAAAAAGACATTATTAATTCTCTCTTTAGCACTAAGTTGCTATTCTTTACGCGCACAGTTCGGACCAAAAATAGAATTTGGACTAAAAGCCGGGCTAAATGCTGCAACTCTTACCGATATGGGAGGAGACGTTTATGGTTATTCATCCATAGGTTCGGTTAACGGAGGAGCTTTGCTTAACATTAAATTTAGTGATAGAAATAGCGGCTTTTCTTTACAACCTGAAGCTGTATTTTCTGGTCAGGGAGGTGTATATTCTTCTAATAATTATGATGGTTTCACATATCATAATTACACAACACATCTAACCTATTTAAACATTCCGGTTTTATTGCAATATCAATTTCGCAATGGATTTCGTTTAGAAACAGGTCCTCAGTTTGGTGTTTTGCTTAATGCCAGAGAAACAGGTTACGGTGAGGATGGCGGTGTTAATGTAAAACGTTTTTATAAAACCTCTGATTTTTCATGGGCTTTTGGCGGCGGGTTTATATCGCACACAGGTTTTGGGGTTGATGCTCGTTTTAATCTCGGACTGTCAGATATCAACAATGATACCAGTGTAGGGAACGATGCAAACATCAATAATGACGTTTTTCAAATTGGAATATTTTACCAGTTTGGCCATTATTACTCACGTTACTAAGTGAGCCAATTATATTACAGAAAAGGGTTGAAAATTTCAACCCTTTTTTTATTCGGCCAATTAAAGATAAATTCGCTGTATAATATATTTCAATTTGACAACGATCTTAGATAAACAGCAATTACAATTAACCATTTTAAGACTGGCACATCAGGTGATGGAAAATCATTTGAACTTAAATGATGTTGTGTTCATTGGTCTGCAGCCGCGCGGTGTTTATGTGAGTGATAGAATAGTAGAAAATATCAAAAAAATGTATCCCAATGAAAAGGTAAACTACGGAGTATTGGATATTACTTTTTACCGGGATGATGTTCGTAACGAAATTCGAATGGCAAATAAAACAACCATCGATTTTTCTATAGAAGGAAAAGAAGTTATTTTAATAGATGATGTATTATATACCGGCAGAACCATACGCGCTGCACTGGATGCATTAATAGATTTCGGAAGACCCAAAAAAGTAGAGCTTTGCGTTTTAGTAGATAGAAGGTTTAATAGAGAATTACCAATACAACCAGATTATAGTGGCAAATCAATTGATGCAATTATTTCACAAATGGTGAAAATTCAAAAAGATACCGAAACTGTTGTGCTGTATTAAAAATAAGTAGTCTTTAAAAAATATTAAATATTAGATATTCAATCTAAATTATTTACTGTAGCTTTGCTCCTTAATGCAACTATCTACCAAACATCTCTTGGGCATTAAAGACCTTACTAAGGAAGATATCTCGATCATTCTATCTACAGCCACTCAATTTAAAGAAGTTTTACAGCGACCGGTTAAAAAGGTTCCATCCTTACGTGATATCACTATTGTGAATTTATTCTACGAAAGTTCTACCCGCACGAGGATCTCTTTTGAACTGGCGGAAAAAAGATTAGGTGCCGATACCATCAACTTCACCGCATCAGGATCATCTGTATCAAAAGGAGAAAGCTTACTGGATACAGTAAACAATATCCTAAGCATGAAAGTTGACATGGTAGTTATGAGACACAGTGCCAGCGGAGCTCCACATTTTTTAGCAAAACATATTCCTGCAGCTATTATAAACGCTGGAGACGGCATCAATGAGCATCCAACGCAAGCATTGTTAGATGCTTTTTCCATCAACGAAAAATTAGGCAGCCTGGAAGGAAAGAAAATTGTTTTGGTAGGCGATATCATGCACTCACGAGTAGCACTTAGTAATATCTACCTACTTAAAAAGATGGGTGCAGAAGTAATGGTTGCGGGCCCTCCAACGCTTATACCGAAATACATCAGCGAAGCTTTAAACATAAAAGTAGAATACGATCTTAAAAAAGCATTAGAATGGTGCGATGTGGCTAACGTGCTGCGTATTCAACTCGAAAGACAAAACCAGGTACTCTTCTCGTCTCTCAGAGAATATAATATAGCTTACGGTGTAACTAAAAAGTTACTGGATGGACTTAAAAAAGAGATCGTCATAATGCACCCAGGCCCTATTAACCGTGGCGTGGAAATTGACAGTGATGTTGCAGACAGCAAACAATCGATCATTTTACAACAGGTAGAGAATGGCGTGGCGGTGCGTATGGCTGTATTATACTTACTTTCGGGCAATAAGAATTAATGGTAAATTTGAACTTGATATTCATACAATAATTTGTACTATTCTGTAGTAAAATCGTTAACAATTTACCATTAACAATTAATCATTAAAATCATGCGCATCTGTTTATTTCCCGGCACATTTGATCCTGTAACATTAGGACATACAGATATTATTAACAGAGCTATTCCTTTGTTTGATAAATTAGTAATAGGCATTGGCCGCAATGTAAACAAAGTGCCTACTTTCAGTGAAGACCTACGCTTAAAATGGATAAAGGAGATCTACAAAAACGAACCTAAAGTTGATGCCGTTATTTATGAAGGTTTAACTATTAACTGTTGTAAAGAGGTTGGAGCTAATTTCATTTTAAGAGGTATTCGGTACGTAAATGATTTTGAATACGAGAAGGCTATCGCAGATATGAATCGCAGCCTTGATCCACACGTAGAAACTATCTTTTTAACCTGTTTGCCGCAATTTACTTCGGTTGCATCAACACTTGTACGTGATGTATTAAAAAATGGCGGAGAAGTATCACAATTCTTACCGGCTGCAGTAAACGAATCAATAAAGTCGGGCAAATACTAAAGCAAACAATAATTTCTGATCGTAAGAAATTATCAATTCTTAATTACTAATTATTAATTAATATGTCCATCTGGTTCAATAAATCACTAAAATTAGAAGACCTAAACATACTTCCAGCTACAATGGCCGAGCATTTGGGTATGCAATGGAAAGAGCTTGGAGAAGATTTTATTAAGATAAGCATGCCGGTAGATAATCGCACCAAACAGCCTTTTGGCCTATTACATGGCGGCGCCAATTGTGCCTTAGCCGAAACACTTGGCAGTGTAGCAGCTCAGCTGGTAGTTGATGCTAAAAAATACAGCTGTGTAGGACTTGAGATAAATGCCAATCATATACGCAGTGCCAGAGAAGGCTTTGTAACCGGTATCGCACGTCCGCTGCATTTAGGTGCTCATACACATGTATGGGATATTAAGATATATGACAATACAGAGAAGCTTATTTGTATAAGCCGTTTAACGGTTGCTGTACTGAACAAGGCATTTTAATTTTGATTATCAATACATTAGCTCTCTACCCTTTTAATTACTATAATTATTAAAATTATCTTTTAATAATTTACCTTCCTACCCAACCTTTTTATTCAAATGCCTGTATATGTAATAAAGCAATTTTATATAATCAAAACAACAATTATGAAACAAATCCGTTTTTCATTCATTATCCTCTCCTTAGTATCAGTTTTTTTCACAAGCTGTGGAAAAAAATGTGAGATGCCTGTTACCGTTAAAGTAAATGCTGGTGCAGACCAAACCGTTCCATTTACTGCTACTACAGTTACGTTAACAGGAACTGTAACAAGTGGAGCTACATCGAATATGAGTTATTTATGGTCAGAATTATCAGGACCTAATACAGCAACGATCAGCAGTAACAATTCTGCAACAACTTCTGCTATTAATCTTGTTCCAGGAGTATATTCTTTTCAATTTCAGGCAACAAATAACGCAGGAAGCGTGGGGCTGGATACAACTACTATTACCATTACAGCTCTTCACACTCTTATCATCCAACCAACCATAACAACAGGTCAGGATGCTGAAGTAGTTTACGTACCGGGCCTTTATGACGGAAATGGAGCTTATGGAACTGATTCTATATTGAGGGTATCAGATTGGACATATCTTGGTACAGAAGGTTGGACACGCTCTTTCGTAAAATTCACTGCATTAAATAGCTTACCTGCGGGAACAGTTATAACAAGTGCTAAACTATCACTTTACAGGGAGGATTCAACAACTTATTGGAACTATGGAACTGATCAAGGTAATAGCTATTATCCAGGCTCTCCTTATCCTTTATCTAACCCTTTATGGTTGCAAAGGGCTACAGCAGATTGGGATCAATCAACTATCACTTTTAACAACCAACCTCCAGTTACAACTTTAGATGAGGTTGCGGTACCTGCAACTACAGTACATTATGGTTCAAACGTGATCGATCTAGATGTTACTCAATTGATCAATGATATGATTGCAACTCCAGGAACAAATTATGGATTCTGCATACGCTTGCAAACAGAAGGGTATTATAGAGAACAAGCCTTTAATTCAAGCGAATCGCAAAACGGGCCTAAGCTTGTAATTACTTATCAATAATGATTAAAGAAAAAAGGAAATATTATCCCTACAAAAACATAGAAATAAAAGATTTCTAATTAACACACTACCCCGTAATATTTTTATGTTACGGGGTATTTTGATATAGTTATTTCAATTAATGTGACAAAAAAACTCTTATTTTTGAAGAGTATAACTTTAGCATTACTGAAAATAATTATTTGTACGCAGAAAACGACCATATAAATGAAATAATTGCTGGTTGCAAGAAGAATGACCGTAAGGCTCAGGAGCGCTTGTACCGGAGTTTTTATGAATCTATGATGAATTTGTGTGTGCGATATACGAAAGATGAGGATGATGCTAAATTAGTCTTGAATACAGGTTTTTTAAAAGTTTTTAAAAATATAGATAAATACGATTCGCAAAAAGCTGTTCTATATACCTGGATAAGAACAATTATCATCAATTCCTGCATAGATCATATTAAATCAAAACAAAAAAAAGTTGTATCAAGTGAACTAAATGAAACAGATACAATGTATGCTGAGGCAGAAGCAAATACAAAAATAGATGCCAATGAAATATTACACTTAATTAGAAATTTACCTGCTGCAACACAGGCCGTTTTTAATTTATATATAGTAGAAGGTTATGGTCATAAAGAAATAGCCGATATATTACAAATAAGTGAGGGAACCAGTAAATGGCACTTAAGTGAAGCCAGAAAAAATTTAAAAATGCAATTATTAAGAGAAAATATTAGTGAGTGATTTAACACGATATGAAAAAGAGTTAGCTCAAAAATTGAAGCAACTGCCTCTTCCTAGTGAAGATGCCAGCTGGGAAGATATGAGTAAACTTTTGGACGAAAACAACGATAAAGGAGCTCCGCCTTTTTATCGTAGGAATATCGTATTGGGTTCATTGATAGCTGCTTTGATTATTGGACTATCGTTGTTTTTTATCTATAATCAAAGATCAACTGACAGTAAGCAAATAAACCAAGTAAACAATGAAACAATAAATAGCAATGGAACAAAAGATATTCAGGTAACCGAAATAGATAAAGAACAGGCAAATACAAACAACAAAATCAATAATAAAGAAATAGCAAATACCAAAGATCAAACAATAACAAGCAACGATATCAGCAGTTCTTCAAAAACAGTAGATGGCAATGATGCAAAAGCAAATCAAGCTAATGATCAAACACAATCAATCTCTAGCGATAAGCAGTTCAATAACATTAACCAAACAACAAATAATAATGAGATAAAAAATAATCCCGTTAATCATAAAGAAAAAACAACAATTATAAACGTAGAAGGCAAAACGCAGCAAACGAACGAAGAGGATATAAGAGGCAACAAAGCAAACGATAAAAACATACATAATAAAAATATTCCTGCCATAAAAGCATCACATAAGATCATAAAAAATAAAACGAGTGATGCTATTTCTAATAATGATGTGGCTGCTAATAATAAATCATTGCAAAATGAAAGTAATGCTCATGTAAATTCCCATGTAGCTCCTACTACAAAAACTGCAATGACAATACATACAGTGAATCACAATACTGTCACCAGTAAAAAATCAGTTACAAAAAGACCAATAAAAAATAATAATGCAGAGAGCTATGCCAATGTTACTGCAAATAATTCTGAAATGCCGACAGGTCATCAGGCATCAGATAACAACACAATAAAAACAAATAATAATAGTAAGCACCATCATACACATCCATTATACTACGAGCAATCTACCGCAGCAATTGCACCTAAAAGCAACAACAGGAGCTTCAAAAATAAAAATAATATAACAGCCTCATCTACGCGAGGAAAAATTCATACATCCATTACCAATTCAAGCATTAGTGAAAATGATGATGCTATTGATACAGCACAATTAATAAAACTTGGCCAATACGTTTTAGCTAATAAAAAAGCTAAACATCATATCACCAAAAAAGATACAAATACTGTAAAGCCATTGGTTCTAACAGCTAAAGATTCTTCTACTACCACTAAAAAGAAGGACGACAATAAAAAGCAATTACACATATCCGTTGGTCTAGGTGAGCAACAAGCTATTAGATTAACCTGTGATTGTGTTTATCCTAACGATGCCTATACAACATCATCGTTGGTTACAGATTATATACCATCTGTTTATGTAAAAATACAGCCCGCTAAGAAGTGGTTTGTTCAGGCAGAGTTTAAATATAAAGCTCCGCAATACATACAAGAGCAATTGTATAAGTACAATACATCGAACCAACCATTGAATTATACTACCTCTACTTCTGTACTTAAGAAAGTTTATTATAATCAGGTTCCAATAAGCTTTGATTATGTTATCATTCCGAATTTATCAGTAGGTATTGGTGTGATCTATAATAATTTTGCAGGACAGGTTAGCCAGAATGATGTTAGAAAAAAATTATACGGAACAGCAGCAGATTCATCGATCAGTACCTCAACTGAAACCAGTAATGGAGATTCTCTTTTAACCTTTACAAAAAATAGTTTCCAGGGATTAATAGAAGGGCAATATGAGTGGAAACATTTTACATTTGGAGCACGCTATGCTATTGGGTTACAGCCTTATGTAAAATACAACGCTCCAACTTCCGGCAATTCTACCGAAAAGAAAAATGATGCGTTAACAGTATTTATTCGCTTTGAATTATGGGATTCCAAATCAAAGAAAAAGAAGTAAACAACCTCTCCTACATCTTTGTATCAAAAAAAATATTTAGAATATCTTTTATAGAAGGATAAGTATTATCCATTAACTCCCTGATGTTTTTTGCGTGAGTCCATTTTATCTCAGTAATATTTTCTTCCGTCTGTGGTGATGATTTTTGTTCTGCAGGACAAACCATAAAATACCAATGACTCGTTTTTAAATAATGTTTGCCAAAAGCATTATAAGCGTGATAAGTCTCTCCTACTTTTTTCTTTAGTGTAAGATCAGTTGTGTTTGTTTCTTCTTCTACTTCGCGCATGGCGCATGCTTCTAGATCTTCACCCGGTTCAACTTTCCCCTTTGGCAGATCCCATTTACCAAGTCGATAAATAAAAAGAAATTCTTTATCGCTATTTTGTACAATACCTCCTGCAGCCTCAATAACCGTAAAATGATGAAAAAACGCTTTTTTAAGTTTCTCGAAGTCTTTATCGATCATCACTCCGGCATGAAATTGTTCTTTTTTGATCTCATGTAAAAATGCGTTAATAGCTTGTGTTGAGGTCTCATCAACGAATACAGCATCAGGATGGTGCAGTATTTCCTTTAATTCTTCATTGATCTCATCACACAAAAAAACAGGCTTATCGTCAAAGTAAATCTTGATGTACATAAATAAATTTCAAATTATAAATTTCAACCTTCAAATTTGCAGTATGACTAATGAGAAAGCTGTAGCTGAAAAACTGTTACAAATTAATGCAATTAAACTAAGTCCCAAAGAACCATTTACCTGGGCAAGCGGTTGGAAAAGTCCTATTTATTGCGATAATCGTAAGGTATTATCATTCCCATATATCAGGGATTTTGTAAAAAGTGAATTGTGCAGCGTTGCCTTTGAACAGTTTCCCGAAGCAGAGGTATTAGCGGGCGTTGCTACGGCAGGTATTCCCTGGGGTGTTATGGTTGCCGACCAATTGAAGCTTCCTTATATCTACGTACGCCCTAAGCCTAAGGAGCATGGTTTAGGTAACCAAATAGAAGGCTCTTATGAAAAAGGGCAGAAAGTATTGGTATTTGAAGACCTTATATCAACAGGGAAAAGTAGTCTGCAGGTAGTTGACGTATTGCGCAATGCGGGAGTAGAAGTTATTGGCATGGTATCCATTTTTAATTATGGGTTTGATACAGCAGTAAAAGCTTTTGCTGATGCGGGTGTGGTTTATAAATCATTAACCAATTATCCTACATTAATAGAATTAGCAGTTGAAAAGAATATCGTTACTGCCGATCAACAAAATACTTTGTTAAGCTGGAGTAAGGACCCTGCAAATTGGAAAGGAAATGGGTAACTTTATAAAAATAAAAATCATGAAAGCATTACGACTAACATTCCTCTCTTTAATTGGATTTATAACAGTAAGCTTTGCTCAACAAAAAGCTATTGCTACAGTAGTTATAAAAACACCTACAGTACAATGCGAAAGCTGCAAAGCACGTATTGAACAATATTTATCGCACGAGGAAGGAATTACAGCTGTAGACGTTAATTACAAAAAGAAAACAACTACAGTTACGTACATAACAGATCGCACAAACGTTGAAAATATTAAAGCCGCTATTGCTGATGAGGGTTATGATGCTGATGATGTTAAGGCTGAAGCAGATGCTTACAAAAGATTGCCGTCTTGCTGTAAAAAGCCTTCCTAATTTATTTACTATTTGATATTGAAGATCTCCTGGTAGATCTTCAATATCAAATTATTTAGAAAAATGAAAACGGCTGAATGCCAACATAATTAACGGGAAAATTCTTATACATACCCACCTTCCCTGCCCTTATATTTCCGCTAACTTTTACCTTGATAGATTTAACAAGAAATGCCGCTAATGCATTTTGAAAAATAGTGTTCATATTCACATCAATAGTCAATGGGATATTAAATTCTGACTGAGCAGGAATTGTTACCTGATCTTGTTGTGTTGTATGCCCTACGTAGTTGCTATCAATAAAAATATCAAGATCTGTTCGTTTTAATTGCATTGAAAAACGATTAGGATTGTAGTAAACGATATTCATATTTACGGTAGATGATGTTATTCCCAATTTACTAATTGAAAACCCTGATACATCGCGGTATTCCAACGCTTTAGGCGAACAACATGAAAACAACAGTATCGAACTAAATAAAAAAAGTGTTAGTGATATTAATAAACGCATACAGTAAAATTATACAACTAATTTTTACTATAGCGCAAAGAGATGTTAATTAAAAACTACGGTAACGTCAATTTAAACTCTATGTTAAATCTATTCCCACTCTTTTTAAAACATAAAATTGGTGTAATTTTATTAGTATATAAAACCGTTAAAACATAAGCCGGATGAACATCAACGAACAATACCTTGTAAGCGTAAAAAAGCAATTCGAGTATTATAAAACATTGGCAGAAAAAGCAATGGATCAACTGGAACCTGAACAATTATTTATTACACTTAATGAAGATACTAATAGCATTGCTGCAATTATAAAACACCTATCCGGCAATATGCTCTCTCGCTGGACCGATTTTTTAACTACAGATGGCGAAAAACCAGACAGGAACAGAGATGCCGAATTTGAAATATCTGTTCAGGATAAAGCTAATATCTTACAAAAATGGAACGAAGGCTGGAACTGTTTTTTTGAAACATTCAATCAATTAAGACCCGAACAATTGGGAGATATTGTGTATATCAGAAATGAGGGCCATACTGTAATAGAAGCCATCAGCAGGCATTTGGCACATAGTGCTTATCATATTGGACAAATTGTTTTTTATGCTAAACAATTAAAAGAAGGACATTGGAGAAGTTTATCTATTCCAAAGAATAAATCAAAGGATTATAATGCTGATAAATTCTCAACCAAAAAAGCAATTAAAAATTATACTGAATCAGAATTAAGAAGAATGAAATAGTAATCTTAGTCATTGTGCTCTGCAGCAATAGTATCCTTAATAAAAAACATAATAATACTTGCCAATAACATTGATAATCCACCCAAAACAATAGTGAATATCGTTTCGCTATTGAAGAAGTTTTTAGTGATGAACCCCAAAAGCGTTGCAGCTGTTACTTGTGGGATAACTACTGAAAAACTAAAAAGACTAAAATTAAAATCCATTTTATCATCAGGAGATTTTTCACCAACTAAATGATACGGGATTGTTGAAATGCTGGACCATGCAATGGCGATCAACACAAAGGGTAAAAATAGCAGCCACCTGTTTTCAATAAAATAGATGAGCGTCAAGCCTATCCCTCCTATAAATAATGCGATGGCATGTACTTTACTTTTACCAAACTGTTTCGTAAATCTTGGTAAGTAAAATCCTAATATGGCCCCTAATAAACTGTAAAAGGCAAAACAGTACCCTACCCAACTTGTTCCAATCTCAAAATCACCTGTGGTTGCATCTGTTGTTCTAAACACATATTTCGTTATGGTAGGTGTAGCATATATCCACATAGCAAATAACCCGAACCAGGTAAAAAACTGCACCACAAATAATTTAGCAATAAAGACGGGCATAGCCTTTATTTTCTGGGAAAAAGTGAATACTTTATTCATGTAGATCAATTATCAGATTCAAGGTAAAAGTAAAAATCTACACAATTAACAAGGAAATAAACTTTAATTTTAGTAGATTGCAGAAATTTTTATTAATTTACTCCCAAATTGAGCGTTATATGAAAAAAGTCGTTTTAATACTATTAGTAGCTTGCGCTATTATTGTTACAATATCTTCTTGTGGAACAAGCAGAAGAAGCTACGGATGTCCTGCTGCAGAAGGTATCGTTCACTAAACCTTAGAGAGGATTATGGATTGGATCGAACTTAAAGAGGAATCTCAATTAGATGAAATTAAAAATAAATCAAAGGAGAAACCGCAGGTAATATTTAAGCATAGTACCCGTTGCTCTATTAGCAGTATGGCTAAAAGCAGACTAGAAAGAGCCTCTTCTTTTCCTGATATTAACTATTATCTTCTTGATCTTATTCAATACAGGCATATCTCTCAAAAGATAGCCGAAGAGTTTCATGTACACCATGAATCCCCTCAAATACTGCTAATTAAAGATGGGGATTGCATATATGATGAAAGCCATTCAGGAATTAATATGGCTGAAATTGCAGAATTAACTTCAATTTAATTTAAGCCCTTTTTTCCCTCTTTTTATTATTTTTTCATTAATTCTTGTTAATAAATATACATTCAAATAAATTTATATTTATTGGAATCCATACCCCTATTACATTGCGTATCTTTTCAACATTAGGTTGATAATTCGTTTCAATAATCTTCCCATTCTATAGTATTCTTGTAGAAGAATATCTAATACAAACGATGTAATTCAAACGTGAAAGTATCAGATAAATTCGCAACTATTACAGGTTTTAAAGATCAACAAAGAATGAGTAACCAAGATGAACTTTTATTGAGAGAAAACAAAGATAGATTTGTTATCCTTCCAATAAATTATCCAAAAATATGGGAACAATATAAAAAGCATGAAGCCAGTTTTTGGACAGCTGAAGAAATTGATCTGGGGAGTGATATGAAAGATTGGGCAAACCTTAATGATGGAGAACGTCATTTCGTATCTCATGTATTAGCATTTTTTGCTGCAAGCGATGGAATAGTGAACGAGAACCTTGCCGTGAATTTTATGAGCGAAGTACAGTTACCTGAAGCAAGATGTTTTTATGGATTTCAGATCATGATGGAAAATATCCATTCTGAAACCTACGCATTATTGATCGATACCTATATAAAAGATCCTAAAGAGAAAGACCGTTTATTCCATGCCATCGATACTATCCCTGCTGTTAAAAGAAAGGCAGATTGGGCAATGCGCTGGATCGAGAATGGAACATTTGCAGAGCGCCTTGTAGCGTTTGCAGCTGTAGAAGGAATTTTTTTTAGCGGCAGCTTCTGCTCTATTTTCTGGTTAAAGAAAAGAGGCTTAATGCCTGGACTTACTTTCAGCAATGAATTAATTAGTCGTGATGAGGGTTTGCATTGCGAATTTGCATGCTTATTGTATAGTATGTTAAGTAACAAATTATCAGAAGAACAAGTACATGGAATTATCAGAGATGCTGTTGATATAGAAAAAGAATTTATCACCGAAGCTTTGCCAGTTGCATTGATCGGTATGAATGCAAAGCTAATGCAACAATACATAGAGTTTGTTGCTGACAGATGGATCGGTGAATTAGGATATACTAAAATATACAATACTACTAACCCATTTGATTTTATGGAAATGATCTCTTTAGAAGGAAAAACAAATTTCTTCGAGAAACGTGTAGGCGATTATCAAAAATCAGGCGTAGGTGGCACTAAGGAATCACAAACTTTTTCTTTGGAAGAAGACTTTTAAAAAATTAATCAATACAACAATAATACTATTACTACCCCAAAATAAATTCCAATTGCTATGCAAGTATTAAAAAGAAATAATAAAACAGAGAGCGTAAAGTTCGACAAAATAACCGCCAGAATTGAAAAGCTTTGTTACAGTTTAGACAGACGCTTTGTTAGCTCAATTGATGTAGCTAAAAAAGTAATTGAAGGTCTGTTCGATGGTGTAAGCACCACTGAACTTGATAACCTTGCTGCAGAGACTGCGGCATCATTAACAGTAAAACACCCGGATTATGCTTTGTTAGCGAGTCGTATTGCGGTAAGCAACTTGCATAAGAATACGATAAAAAGTTTCTCTGAAACAATGCGTTTGCTGTATGAGTACACAGATGTTAAAAGTGGTAAGTATTTACCATTGATAGCTGATGATGTTTGGGCAATCATTGAAAAGAATGCTGAATTATTAGATTCAACGATCATCTACGACAGAGATTATGGTTTTGATTATTTCGGTTTTAAAACGATCGAAAAATCTTACCTGTTAAAAGTAGAAGGTAAAATTGTTGAGCGTCCTCAACATATGTACATGAGAGTTGCTATCGGTATTCACAAAGAAGATATTGAAGCGGCAATAAAAACGTATCATTTAATGAGTGATCGTTGGTACACACATGGTACACCAACTTTATTTAATGCAGGAACACCTAAGCCACAAATGAGTTCATGCTTTTTGTTGACAATGAAAGATGATAGCATTGAAGGTATTTATGATACATTAAAGCAAACTGCCAAGATCTCTCAAAGTGCCGGTGGTATTGGGTTATCTATCCATAACATTCGTGCTACTGGTAGTTATATCGGTGGTACAAACGGTACAAGTAATGGTATCATTCCAATGCTTAAAGTATTCAATGATACTGCTCGTTATGTAGATCAGGGTGGCGGAAAACGTAAAGGTGCATTTGCTGTTTATTTAGAACCATGGCATGCTGATGTATTTGAATTTTTGGATCTACGCAAAAATCATGGTAAAGAAGAAATGCGCGCAAGAGATCTTTTCTATGCATTATGGATCCCGGATCTATTCATGAAACGCGTTGAAGAAGGTGGCGATTGGAGCCTATTCTCTCCTAGCGAAGCACCAAACTTACACGAATGCTGGGGTGCCGAATTTGAAAAATTATATACAACCTACGAAGCTGAAGGAAGAGCAAGAAGAGTTG
>Ga0206994_1060_pt1 | contig 23428 bp, 17 predicted proteins | sample Alteio_BWMinCont_4_FD_153485 | JGI IMG/M metagenome (GOLD analysis project Ga0206994, IMG submission 153485) | Enriched cells from forest soil in Barre Woods Harvard Forest LTER site, Petersham, Massachusetts, United States -... | ecosystem: Environmental > Terrestrial > Soil > Temperate forest >...
GCATATGTTACAGCATGAATTGGTTCATTCACAAAATGCCGCAATAGAAAATCAATCTGCAGCGGTAAAAGTTTCCATGCCTTTTTCTTTGGCGGTACCGACTAATTTATATGCAACAGCAGATACAGAACTGGAACCAGCAAAGGTTGAAGTTAAAAAAATAGTTCAGCAGGAAAAGATCGTTGAAGTATTGCAAATAGACGAAGCGGAAGTGGAAGCTGAATTGGAAGAGATAAAAAGAAATGCAGATATAAGGCAAAAAATAACCGGACATAATAAACAGCCATTAATGTTTGATATGGATCATCATGATGATGAGATCCCTACACTTGTACTTCATAATGTAGCGGCTACAAAAACTGTAACTGTTGTGAGAGAAATTAATGAAACAGTAGCAGTAGAGAATACTTCTTTAAATGACAAATTAAAAGAATCTAAAACGGAAATAGCTGAAACGCTTATTGATACACCAGTTAAGGATATTAAAAAAGCGATCGGTGTAAATGATCGTTTTGTATTTATCAGCGAATTATTTCGTGGAGATGAAGTGATGTACGAACGTAGCATTAAAACCATCAACAGTTTTGATATCTGGCCGGAGGCCGAATACTGGATTCGTCGCGAATTAAAACTAAAACTGAGCTGGCAGGATACTAATCAAATTGTAAAACAATTCGATCAGGTTGTCAAGAGACGTTTTTCCTGAATGAATTGAATGATCTTTTCTGTAGCTCCTTTTTTAGCGTACACATAGTTTTTTGCTTCAGCACTTGCCGATGCTAATTCATCCGCATTGGTTAAAAGGTAGGTTAACTCTTCTTCCAGTTCAATAGCATTATTAATACTGATAGCACCACCAAGTTTTATTAGATCAACAGCTTCCGCATATTTATCATAATCAGGTCCGAATATTACCGGTTTTCCGTATACCGCAGCTTCTAATATATTATGTAACCCTTCCCCAAAAGCACCACCAACATAAGTTACATCGGCATATTTATATAGTCGGGATAACATTCCTATATTATCAATGATCAAACAATTAGAACTATTATCATCTTTCGCCTGCAATTGATTTAATTCGGAATAAAATATTGAGTTGGGAAATTCTTTCTGTACATCTCTTAAATTATCTGCTCCAATTTCGTGTGGTGCGATAATGAATTTTATTTGCGGATTAGCTTTTACATAGTGAACCAATTCAGCCTCATCATCTTCCCAGGTACTACCTGATACAATTACTTTACTGTTGCCACAAAATTTTTCAATGCCTGCAATGGGTTCAAATTTTTCTGCGATAGCGATTACCCGGTCAAACCTTGTATCGCCACTAAGAGTAACATTTTGAGTAATGCCAATATTTGATAATAATTTTATGGATGTTTCATTCTGCACAAAAAAATGACTGAATGATCCTAATACTTTTTTCCATACACCCCCGTACGGTTTAAAAAATGGCTGGTCATTTCTAAAAATACCTGATATCAGTAAAGTAGGAATTCCTCTTTTCTTTAATTCGGCCAAATAATAGAACCAGTATTCGTATTTAACCCACAATACTAATGTAGGGTTGATGGTATCAATAAATCTTTTTGCATTGAAAGAAGAATCCATTGGGAGGTAAAAAATATGATCCGCTCCTTTAAAGTTTTTCTGCACTTCGTAACCGCTTGGTGAAAAAAACGTCAATACTATTTTGGCATTGGGATATTGATCTCTTATAGATTCCAGTACAGGCCTGCCTTGTTCAAATTCTCCGAGGCTGGCGCAGTGCATCCAAATAACAGGTACGCCTGGTACTGATTTGCCAATAAAAGGAAAGTCTTTTCTGCCGCTTAGCCACAATTTGGCTTTCGGGTTCCAGATGGATAATAGCCGTACTCCTAAAAGGTATAGACCAATGAAAATAGTATAAAAAAACATGCAGAATGGGGTTGATTTAAGAACAAATCTAAAGAAGTAATAGGGAATAAGTTCTAAGTTATCAGTAAAACAAGATTACTGATAAGTTGCAACTCAAAACTTACAACTTATTACTGAGGAATGTTATCTTTGCCACTCTTAAAAAAAAGTAGTTATGAGGCCTTTACAAATGGTTGATACTAAGACGCAGTACCTTAAAATCAAGCCTGAGGTAGATGCTGCGGTTTTAGCAGTGATGGAGAGTTCTATGTTTATAGGAGGCAAAGTGGTAAATGATTTTGCAGCAAATCTTGGTCATTACCATGGCATAAAGCATGTTATTCCATGTGCTAATGGAACAGATGCATTACAAATTGCTATGATGGCATTGGATCTTCAGCCCGGAGATGAAGTAATTACACCATCATTTACTTATATCGCTACTGTTGAGGCGGCAGCTTTACTGAAACTAAAACCGGTTTTTGTAGAGGTAGATAAAAAGACTTTTTGTATGGATGCTGATGCTATTGAAAAAGCGATCACACCGAAAACAAAAGCAATTATACCGGTACATTTATATGGACATGCTGCGGATATGGAGAAGATCATGGCGATAGCAAAAAAGCATAACCTTTTCGTAATTGAAGATAATGCCCAGGCCATCGGTTGTGAATATACATTTAGCGATGGAACCGTTAAAAAAACAGGCGGTATTGGACACATCGGCTGCACCTCTTTTTATCCTTCTAAAAATCTGGGTGCTTTTGGAGATGGTGGGGCCATGTTTACAAACGATGATGCACTGGCGGATAAGTTAAGAATGGTAGCGGCGCACGGACAAAGCAAAAGATATTATCACGATGTAGTAGGGTGCAATTCAAGGTTAGATGCAATACAAGCTGCAATTTTAGATATCAAACTGAAACATTTAGATGAATATATTGTTGCAAGAAGAAAAGCTGCTGATTTTTATGATAAAGCTTTCAGCAATAATCCTAAAATAACAGTGCCTTTCAGAGCTGCTAATAACACGCATGTTTTTCATCAATATACTTTATTGTTAGAGGGTGTTGACAGAGATAAACTCAATCAATTTCTTGCTGACAATGGTGTTCCGTCAATGATCTATTATCCTGTTCCATCTCACAAACAAAAAATGTTTGATGCATATGGTGGCAATAGTTATCATTTACCTGTTACAGATTGGTTAACAGAAAGAGTAATTTCTTTACCTATCCATACTGAATTGGATGAAGAACAACAAACCTTTATTGTATCAAAAGTTTTAGAATTTATAAATAAATAATTAAATGAAAATTGCAGTTGTAGGAACAGGTTACGTGGGATTAGTAACCGGAACATGTTTCGCAGAAACAGGGAATGAAGTTATCTGTATTGATATTGATAAGAGTAAAGTTGACAAATTGTCGTCAGGGCAAATTACTATTTACGAGCCCGGACTTGAAAAGATCTTTCTGAGAAATCAGAAAGAAGGTCGTTTACATTTTACAACCAATCTTGCGGATGGAATAAAAGATGCACAGATCATTTTTCTGGCATTGCCAACACCTCCGGGAGAAGACGGTAGTGCAGATCTAAAATATATTTTAGGTGTAGCCAATGACCTTGGAAAGATCATTACTGACTATAAGGTTATTATTGATAAGAGTACAGTGCCTGTAGGTACTGCAGATAAAGTAACAGCAGCCATTGCAAAAAATGCAAAAGTTGAATTTGATGTAGTAAGTAATCCTGAATTTTTACGTGAAGGTGTAGCTGTTGATGATTTCATGAAACCCGATAGAGTTGTTATTGGAACAACTTCCGAAAGAGCAATCAAAATATTGAACGATCTGTATGCTCCATTTGTTCGCCAGGGTAACCCGATAATTTTTATGGATGAAAAATCTGCGGAGCTTACAAAGTATGCAGCCAATTCATTTTTGGCTACCAAAATAACTTTCATGAATGAGATCGCGCAGCTTTGCGAAAAGTTGGGTGCCGATGTTGATATGGTGCGCAAAGGAATTGGTAGCGACGAACGTATCGGCAGAAGATTTTTATTCCCCGGCATTGGTTATGGTGGAAGCTGTTTCCCTAAAGATGTGCAGGCTTTGGCCAAATCTTCTACCGAAGTTAATTACGAGTTCAAGATATTAGAAGCAGTGATGGAGGTGAATGAAAAGCAGAAATTGCACTTGCTCCCTAAAATAAAAACATACTTTAAAAATAATTTAAAAGGTAAAAAGATTGCTTTGTGGGGATTGGCGTTTAAGCCAAATACTGATGATATTCGCGAGGCACCAGCCTTATACATTATCGATGCGTTGTTGGCAGAAGGTGCGACTGTAACGGCATTTGATCCTGAAGCTATGCCGAATGTAAAAGGTGTAGTGGGTGATAAAATTACTTATGTTGACAATCAGTATGATGCTTTGAAAGATGCAGATGCATTAGTAATTGCAACTGAATGGAGTGAATTTAGAACACCCGATTTTACTAAGATCGTTTCGTTATTAAAAAACAAAGTGATTTTTGACGGAAGGAATTTGTTTGATCTATCTCAAATAGAAACATTAGGATTCCATTACGAAAGTATTGGAAGAAAAAAGATAACTACAGCTTAATTGAATAACTACTAATAATAAATATAACGTGAGTAATAGTTTAAAAGGTAAACGAGTTTTAATAACAGGAGCCGCGGGTTTTTTGGGTTCCCATCTTTGTGATCGCTTTATCAAAGAAGGTTGTAATGTAATTGCAATGGATAATTTGATCACGGGCGATCTTAAAAATATCGAGCATCTTTTTAAATTAAAAGAATTTGAATTCTATAATCATGATGTTTCTAAATTTATTCATGTAAGTGGAGACATTGATTATATTTTACACTTCGCTTCACCAGCAAGTCCGATCGATTATTTAAAAATTCCAATACAAACTTTGAAAGTGGGTTCATTGGGAACGCATAATTGTTTAGGATTAGCGTTGGCAAAAAAGGCACGCATATTAGTTGCAAGCACAAGCGAAGTATATGGTGATCCATTAGTACATCCACAAACAGAAGAATATTGGGGCAATGTAAATCCTGTTGGTCCGCGTGGTGTGTATGATGAAGCAAAAAGATTTCAGGAAGCTATAACAATGGCTTACCATACTTTTCATAATGTTGAAACAAGGATCATCAGAATATTTAATACCTATGGCCCAAGAATGCGACTGAATGATGGACGTGCATTACCTGCATTTATCGGACAAGCTTTGCGTGGTGAAGACCTAACTGTTTTTGGTGATGGTAGCCAGACCAGAAGTTTTTGCTATGTAGATGATCTGGTAGAAGGAATTTATCGCTTGTTATTAAGCGATTATGAACAGCCGGTTAATATTGGTAACCCGGATGAAATTTCATTGAAAGATTTTGCGGAAGAAATTATAAAGCTCACGGGCACTAAACAAAAAATTGTTTACAAACCATTGCCAAAAGATGATCCGAAACAAAGAAAGCCTGACATTACCAAAGCAAAAGAAATTTTAGGCTGGTCACCAAAAGTGGCAAGGGAAGAAGGTTTGAAAATAACGTATGATTATTTTAAATCATTATCTAAAGAAGAACTGAATAAGTTGCCGAAAGAATTTGAAAGCAGGAAATAAGAAAAAGTAAAAAGGCAAAAGTGAAAACCCAAAAGTAGAATGAAGTCTGATAACTTATGGGTTTTGACTTTTAACTTTTACTTCGAAGAATGATATCGTTATAAAACAAGCTTACATGTACCAGGAATTGCTTGAAAAAAAAAATAAGTTAGCTGTGATCGGCTTAGGTTACGTTGGCTTGCCTATTGCATTGGCTTTTGCAAAAAAAGTTAAAGTGATAGGATTCGATATTAGTGCAAAGCGGGTGGATATGATGAAGCAGGGGATTGACCCGAGCCAGGAATTAGAGAAAGAAGCGTTTGAAGGATGTGATATTGAATTTACAAATGATATAGAAGATTTAAAACAAGCGAATTTTTTCATCATAGCAGTACCCACTCCGGTAGACGATCAAAATGTACCCAATCTAACACCTGTTCAAAAAGCAAGTGAAACGGTAGGTAAAGTAATAAAGAAAGGAGATTATGTTGTGTTTGAAAGTACTGTCTATCCTGGTTGTACAGAAGAAGATTGTTTGCCGATTATTGAAAAATTATCGGGACTAAAAAATGTAATTGATTATAAATCGGGGTATTCACCTGAAAGAATTAATCCGGGAGATAAAGAACATACGTTTGCAAGAATTATAAAAGTGGTAAGCGGTTGTGATGCAATATCATTAGAAGAAATTGCCAAAGTATACGAGCTGGTAGTTACGGCCGGTGTACATAAAGCATCTTCAATCAAAGTTGCTGAAGCCGCAAAAATTATCGAGAATACACAACGTGATCTGAATATTGCTTTGATGAATGAATTATCTATCATCTTTGATAAAATGAATATTAATACGTATGAAGTATTGGAAGCAGCCGGAACCAAATGGAATTTCTTGAAATTTCAACCCGGTTTGGTAGGCGGACATTGCATTGGCGTTGATCCTTATTACCTTACTTACAAATCAAAAAAACTGGGCTACAACAGTCAGGTTATTTTGGCCGGCCGCGCTATCAATGATGGTATGGCGGATTACATCGCTAAAAAAATATTGCAGCATATTATTCAGAAGAACGGCAAAGTAAAAGATGCAAAAATTTTGATAATGGGTGCTACTTTTAAAGAGAATGTTAGTGATATCCGTAATTCGAAGGTAGCAGATGTTGTTAGAGAATTAAAATCTTTCTCATTGCAGGTTCATGTAACGGATCCTTATGCAAACAGCGATGAGCTGAAGCATGAATATGGATTTGAATTAACGCGCGAGTTAAGTAAAGATTACGAAGCAGTAATAATAACGGTACCGCATAATGCTTACAAACAAATGGATGATGCCTATTTTGCTGACATCACTAAACCAATTGCGCTGATCGCTGATATTAAAGGCCTTTTTCGTGGGAAGATCAATAGCAGAACTTACTGGAGTTTATAAGGAAAGCTTATTCTATTTAGGCGCTAAAAAATATTCGATATACAATCTTAAATATTCAATACTCAAAAGGGGTTGAATGATACAATGACAGAACGATTTCATACAAAGGATCTTCGACAATTTTCTTTCCTTATAACAGGGGGTGCAGGTTTTATTGGTAGCCATATTGCAGAATATCTTTTACAGCATGGAGCAAAAAAAGTAAGAGTGTTGGATAATCTATCTAACGGATTTAAAAGCAATATTGATATTTTACAACAATACAAGGGTTTTGAGTTTATTGAAGGAGATATAAGAAATATTGATACTTGTCAGAAAGCTTGTGCGGGAATAGATTATGTAAGTCACCAAGCTGCTTTGGGGAGTGTGCCGCGTAGTATACAAGAGCCTGTTTATTTTAATGAAGTAAATGTTGGCGGTTTCGTAAATATACTGAAAGCTGCTGTTGATAATAATATTAAGCAGTTTGTTTACGCCTCATCGTCATCTGTTTATGGAGATGAATTAACATTGCCAAAAGTAGAAAGTAAAGTTGGAAATTGTTTATCGCCGTATGCGGCTACAAAAAAAACGAATGAATTATATGCACAGATATTTGCAGATGTGTATGGGATGAGATTAATGGGATTTCGATACTTTAATATTTTTGGTCCAAGACAAGATCCTGATGGGGCTTATGCTGCGGTAATTCCATTGTTTATAAAAGGGATAATAAAAAAGACGCCTGTTTATATAAATGGTGATGGCGAACAGACAAGAGATTTTACTTTTATAGACAATGCGGTGCAGGTAAATATAAAAGGAATGTTGACGGATAATATAGAAGCATTGAATAAAGTTTATAATGTAGCAATAGGTGAAAGTTTCTCTGTAAATTATTTATATAATGCTTGCAAAAAAGATCTTACAAGTGATTTTGTGGCAACATACAGAGAAGAAAGATCTGGAGACATTAAAAATTCGTTGGCAGATATTTCTCTGGCGAAAAAAATTATTGGATTATCAGCCAACAAAGCATTTCGAAGCTGGCTTATCAGATACAATTGAATTTTTCAAGAAAAAATATACAATATAATTTATAACAACTTATTATGTCTTTTACAGAAACAGGAATTCCGGGTTTGAAAATATATGAACCGACAGTACATAAAGATGATCGCGGTTATTTTTTCGAAAGTTATAATGCAAATACTTTTTTGGCTGATGGCATTGCAATAAAATTTGTACAGGATAATCAGGCTAAGTCGAGCTATGGCGTTATTCGTGGGTTACATTATCAACTAGATCCTCATGCACAAACAAAGTTGATCAGAGCACTTAGTGGGACTATTTTAGATGTTGCCGTTGATATTAGGCAAGGCTCACCAACATTTGGTAAAGCTTTCACCATAGAGTTATCTGCTGAAAATAAAAAACAATTATTAGTGCCGCAAGGTTTTGCACATGGCTATTCTGTATTAACAGAAACAGCTGAAGTAATGTATAAGTGCGACTCATTCTACAATAAACAGAGCGAAGGAGGATTAGTTTATAATGATCCTTCATTACACATTGATTGGAAGATACCGGAAGATAAAGCGATCGTTGCAGAAAGAGATGCCAACCACCCAAAATTGACTGATTGCGTAAACAATTTTATTTTTAAAGGATAGTTATTAATTATAAGTATGTCATCAACACGAACAATATTAGTTACTGGTGCTAATGGACAAGTAGGCTCTGAGTTTAGAGTTTTATCGAAATCGTATCCACAATATAATTTCTTGTTTGTAACCAAAGATGAATTACCAATTGACGATGTTGATGCAGTAAAAAAATACTTTGATATACATGGCATTCAATTTTGTGTAAACTGCGCAGCTTACACGGTGGTTGATAAAGCAGAAACAGAAAGTGAAAAAGCATTTCTCATCAATGCGGATGCTGTTGGTAATCTTGCTGCAGTTTGTAAATCACATAGCACTCAGTTCATTCATATTTCTACTGATTATGTTTTTGATGGTACTGCTACAGCCCCATATTTGGAATCGAATCCTGTAAAACCTTTGGGCGTGTATGGTGCATCTAAATTAAAAGGTGAACAGTTAGCACTTGAAAAAAATCCTGATACAATTATCGTCCGGACATCATGGGTATATTCTTCTTTTGGAAATAATTTTGTGAAGACAATGTTGCGACTGATGAAAGAAAGAGAAAGTATCAGCGTCGTAAATGATCAGCAAGGCTGCCCAACTTACGCTGCAGATCTTGCTAATGCTATCATGCAAATAATAAACAAACATCCTACATCGCACATCGTACATCAAACATCGATTTACAATTACAGTAACTCCGGAGTAATCAATTGGTATCAATTTGCAGTTGCCATAAAAGAATTGACCAACAGTAAATGTATTGTTAATTCTATTCCAAGTTCGCAATATCCCACGCCTGCGAAACGTCCGCAATATTCAGTTTTGGATACGACTAAAATTCGTGGAACATTTGCTATCACCATTCCTGCATGGAAAGATAGTCTTGTAAAGTGTCTTGCATTATTGAAATAGGTTTCTGCATCGGTTATAAGAAGTTATATAATAGCGTGGCTTTGCCATTATATTTGTAATTCAAATAATAACTATGTATAACTTTTTTCAAAGCAAGCGATATGTGTCGCTTCTATTCCTAAGCTTTTACTCTGCTATTGCTTTCGCACAAATAACTCCTGCAGATAAATTAACGTCTGATCCAAAAGTAATAATAGGTAAACTGTCTAATGGCCTCACGTATTACATTCGTCAAAATAAAAAGCCTGAACAAAAAGTGGAATTGCGTTTAGTAGTAAATACGGGTTCTATTTGTGAAGATGATGATCAGCAAGGGCTGGCACACATGTGCGAACACCAGGCGTTTAATGGTACCACACATTTCAAAAGAAATGATATCGTTTCTTTTCTTCAATCAATAGGAGTAAGTTTCGGTAATGACCTGAATGCATATACTTCATTTGATGAAACGGTTTACATCTTGCCAATACCAACAGATAAACCAAAAAATATCGAAACAGGTTTTCAAATACTTGAAGATTGGGCACATAACGTAACTTATCTGGATGAAGATATTGATGGCGAACGCCCGGTAATATTAGAAGAGAGCCGTTTGGGTAAAGGTGCGGATGAGAGAATGGGAAGAAAAATATATCCCGATTATTATGCTGGCTCAAGATACGCTGATCGTTTACCAATTGGGAAAGACAGCATTATTAAAAATTTCAAGTACGATGTATTGCGTCGATTCTATCATGATTGGTATCGCCCGGATTTAATGGCCGTGATTGTTGTAGGAGATATTGATCCTGCACAGGCGGAAAAAATGATCAAAGAACATTTTGAACATTTAACTAATCGGGTTAATGAAAGAGCCCGTATTTATGCAACTGTTCCGGCTTACACAAAAAGTAAAGCATTGGTTGTAACAGATAAAGAAGCAACCGGTTATTATGGACTGTTGAACTATTCGGCCGAAAAAAAATATCCTGATACTACTGTGGCCGATTTCAAGAAGTATATCATAAAAAATATTTTCAGCAATTTACTGGATCAACGTTTAAGAGAATTAACACAAAAAGAAAATCCGCCTTTTCTGAATGCCTCAGCTAGCTTCGAATCAGATGCGCGGGGATATGAAGCTTTTAATGGAGGAATAAGTACCGGAAGCAATGACGCTGTTAAAGGGATTGATGCATTTGTAAAAGAAGAGGAAAGAGTAAAAAAATATGGATTTACACAACCCGAACTGGACAGAGCAAAAAAGAATATTTTAAATAATGTTGAACAAGAATTTAATGAAAAAGATAAAACAGAATCATCAAAATACGTAGATGAATACATCAATAATTTTTTAGAACATGAGCCAGTCCCAGGTATTGAGAAAGAACAAGCGTATTATCAATATTTATTACCACAAATAACATTGCAGGATGTAAATGCTTTATCAAATGATCTAAAACAAAATAGTAATAAATTCATTGCCATAATGGGACCGGAAGCATCAGGAAATATTGTGTTACCCACGAATGATGCGTTATTGGCAAATGTCACCAAAACAGAAAGTTTGCCAGTAACTCCTTACGAAGAAAAAGCTATAGCGTCATCTTTATTACAGCAACAGCCTCAATCAGGAAAAATTATTAAAACGATTAAGAACGATACATTAGGCACTACCGAACTAACATTGAGTAATGGCATTACCATAACATTAAAACCTACTGAGTACAAAGATGATGAAGTATTAATGAGTGCAATACGTACAGGCGGAAAAAATAATTATAGCCTTGCAGATAAGTATAATGCGAATTATCTCGTACCTGTAATTACTACAATGGGTGTTGGTGATTTTTCTCCTACAGATTTAAAGAAAATGTTGGCGGGGGAAACCGTATCGGTTAGTCCCACATTTACTGATGTTGCAGATGGCTTCAGCGGTAGCAGCAGTGTTAAAGATGTAGAAACAATGTTGCAATTACTTTATTTATATGTAACTGTGCCGCGTAAAGACACGGCATTGTTTGAGTCGTACATAGAAAAAAATAAATCGCAAAGTGCTTTTATTACAGCGAATCCGCAATCTGCTTTTATTGATACGATGTATACCACTTTGTATAATAATAACCCGCTTACGCCGATCATTATGCCTAAGTCTGGTTATTTCGATAAGATAAATGTGGATCGTGTGTTACAAATATATAAAGAACATTTTGGCGATATGAGCGGTATGCATTTTACGTTTGTCGGGAATTTTACGGAACAACAAATGGAACCATTGATAGAAAAATATATTGCAAGCTTACCCACTACTAAAAAGAAGTTTGAATATGTAGATAATAAAGTTCGCCCCCAAAAGGGTAAGGTTGATATCAACGTATATAAAGGCGCAGAAGCTAAAAGCTTGATATTAACTTTCTATACCCGTGAAGTTCCATACACACAAGATCTTGATCTCAAGGCTCAGGCAGTAAGTGAAGTATTGAATATTAAGATCATTGAAGATCTGCGCGAAAAAATACAGGGTATTTATACAGGTGGCATCTATGCAAAGCTTACTAAAATTCCTTACGAGCACTATTCATTTATTTTGGAACTGCCTTGTGGTCCCGCAAAAATTGATACACTGATATTCGCTGCTAATAAGGAAATTGAAAATTTGAAAAAGAATGGTCCTTCCGTAGAAGATCTCAATAAAGTAAAGCAACAATGGCTGGAAGAAAATAAAACTGCCATGAAAGAAAATAACACCTGGTTACAATCGTTACAGGATATTGAGTTTAAGGGAAACAATGTGGACCGGTTTTTGCATTATGAAAAATACGTAAATGCGTTAACGCAAAAAGATGTTCAGGATGCAGCAAAGCTTTTATTAAATGGAGATAATATCGCAACGGCTATATTAAGACCGATAACTACTAAATAATTAAAGTAAAGACATGGATCATGCTAAGAAAAAATTATTCATACAATTTGTTCAACAGCCGTTCAAATTCAGGATATTTTTGTTGTCAAAATTGCCCAGTGCTTTTTTTTCAGGTGTGCGTGTAAAATCAATCGATGAAAATAAAACCGAAGTAATAGTACCATTCAAATGGTTTTCTCAAAATCCTTTTAGATCTACCTACTTTGCTTGTCTGGCAATGGCGGCGGAGTTAAGCACAGGGTTGTTAGCTATGATGAATGTGCATGAAAAAAATCCTGCTATATCGATGTTGGTGGTTAGTCTGGAAGCCAACTATTTTAAAAAAGCAATAGGGACAACAACTTTTACTTGTGAAGATGGTATAGCTGTAGCTAATGTTGTTGAATCTGCTATTAGTAGTGGCGAGTCTAAAACAATAAAATGCAAATCTGTCGGTAAAAGTAATGATGGTGAAATTATTGCAGAATTTTTTATTACATGGTCGTTTAAGGTGAAAAAAAATAACCACTGAGGCTACTGAGATTTGCTTAGATTATCGCACTCAGTGTTTCTTTGTGTACTTAGTGTCTCAGTGGTTCAAAAAATCAATTTAATATAATACGATACTCCATAATAAAAGTCTTAATTTAGGTAGACGAAAAAGTAAATAATAAGCTATATGAAGATTGCGTTTCACGGTGCAGCCAGAACTGTTACAGGATCAAAACACTTACTTACTTTAAAGAGCGGTAAAAAGATATTATTGGATTGCGGAATGTTTCAAGGAATGGGAATTGAGACGGCAGAACTAAATAATGATCTGGGGTTTAAGGCGGATCAGGTCGATTACCTTATTTTATCTCATGCACATATTGATCATAGTGGTTTAATTCCAAAATTAGTAAAGGAAGGGTTTACAGGAAAAATATTTGCTACGCCTGCCACGGTAGATCTTGCGGGCGTGTTGATGGAAGATTCTGCAGGTATACAAGAGAACGATGTGAAGTTTGCTAATAAACAAAGAACATTGCAAGGGCTTCCTAATTTGGTGCCTTTGTATAGAACGGAAGATGCGTTAAGATCAAAAGATCATTTTGTACCGGTTGAGTACGATACCTGGTTTAAAATTACTGAAGGGGTGGAATTTTGTTTCACAGATGTTGGCCACATTATTGGTAGTGCAGCCATTCATTTAAGGATAACAGAAAATGGAAAACTTACAAGAATCACATTTAGCGGAGATGTTGGTCGTTATCGCGATGTGATATTAAAATCACCTAAAGAATTTCCGCAAGCAGATTATATTATTATTGAATCTACTTACGGTAATAGTTTGCATGAAGATCAGGTGCAATCTCCTGATGCATTATTACACTGGATAAAACACACTTGTTTAGAGAAAAAAGGGAAATTGATTATCCCTGCTTTTAGTGTGGGGCGCACACAGGAAATATTATACGCATTGAATCAGCTGGAAATATCACATCGTTTGCCACCATTGGAATATTTTGTTGATAGTCCGTTAAGCATTAAAGCAACAGAGATCATTAAAAGCTATCCTCAATATTTTAATACAAGAATTCAAAAAGTATTACAAAGTGATGATGATCCTTTTGAGTTTAAGGGATTGAAATTTATTGAATCCGTCGATGAATCTAAAATGCTGAATTATTATAAAGGCCCTTGTGTTATAATTTCAGCAAGTGGTATGGCTGAAGCTGGAAGGGTGAAACATCATATTAGTAATACTATAGAAAACAGTAAGAATTCTATTTTGTTATCAGGATATTGCGAACCAAGTTCATTAGGTGGCCGCTTAAAATTGCATCCAAAAGAAGTTGGCATATTCGGACAGCCACATGAAGTGAATGCAGAAATAGGTGAGTTGCGCAGCATGAGTGCACATGGGGATTACGATGACTTATGCCAGTTTTTAGCTTGTCAGGATGCAAGACAGGTAAAAAAATTGTTTTTAGTACATGGCGAATATCCTGTGCAGCAAGATTTTAAGCGACGCTTAGTAAGCAAAGGATTTACTGATGTGGAAATTCCGGAAATGCATTTTGAAATTGGCTTAACTTAGAACCACAGAAAAAAAATCGCACTTAGTGTTCCTTTGTGACCTCAGTGTCTCAGTGGTTTTAAAAACATTCATTATAAATATTAAAATAACCGCCAAATGAAAAAGTTTTTAAAAGTAGTATTAATTATCATTCTCGTATTACTTGGTTTTGCTTTTGCAGCACCCTATCTTTTTAAAGGAAAAATAATTTCTTTTGTAAAAACAGAGATCAATCAACATTTGAATGCCAGGGTTAATTTTAGCGATGTTGATATTTCGTTATTCACGCATTTTCCAAAATTATCCGTAGGTATTGATAGTCTCCAAGTGATAGGTATCGGAACGTTTGAAAGTGATACATTGTTTTCTGCAAACAATATTAGCACAACGGTAGATATCATGAGTGTTGTTACAGGTAACCAAACGAAAATTTATTCGATAGATCTTGAATCTCCGAGAATACATGCCATTGTAAATAAAGATGGATCGGCTAACTGGAATATTGTAAAAGATACTACAACATCACCTGCTGATACAGCCAAGGCGAAACCCTTTAAGCTGCAGTTAAAAAAGTATGCTATTCATAACGCTTATGTGAGTTATGTAGATAAACAAGGTAACATGAGCAGTGAAATTGTAAACTTAAATCATGAAGGAAGCGGAGACTTTTCAACTGATCTGTTTACGTTAAAAACAGGTACAACTGTAGATCAGGTTACGTTTGTATTGAACGATGTTCCATTTTTACTTAAAGTAAAAGCAGTTGCAAATCTAGACGTTCAAATAAATAACAAGGATGGTATTTACAGTTTTAATACTGATCAAATCTCTGTGAACGATTTAAAAGTAAGTGGTAGCGGAACGGTAACCAATTTGAATGGAAAGGGATATAATATGGATATCAAATTCAATTCGCCATCAACAGATTTTAAAAGCTTTTTGTCTTTGATACCTGGTATTTATAAAAAAGATTTCGTTACTATAAAAACAAGCGGTACGGCTGCTTTTAGCGGGTATGTAAAAGGTATTTATAGCGAAAAAAGTATACCGGGATATCATTTGGATATGGAAGTGAAAGATGGTTTCTTCCAGTATCCTGATCTTCCAAAAGCAGTTAAGAATATAAATGTTAAAGCAACCATAGATGACATTGACGGACAACCGGATGATAATGTTGTTGATGTAGAGCGTGCACATTTGGAAATGGATAATGATCCTTTTGATTTCAGAATATTGATCAAAAAACCTGTTACAGATATGTATGTTGATGCGGCAGCAAAAGGAAAACTTGATTTTTCTCAGGTTGCAGAATTCGTAAAACTACCACCCGGCACAAGCATTAGAGGACTATTATCGGCTGATGTTTATGCAAAGGGAAATGTAAGCGATCTTCAGAAAAAACAATATGATGGATTTACTGCAGGTGGAACTATTAGCTTAGCAAACTTTGATTATATAACACCTGATTATCCTACGGGAATAAAAATAAATACTCTGTCAACAAGCTTCACGCCAAGTAAAATTGATATTACTACTGTAAACGGACAATATCTGTCGACTAATTTCAGTGGTAACGGACAGATCAATAATATGCTCAATTATGTATTACAAAACAAACCACTGAATGCAACGATCAATGTAAGTGCGGATAATGTGAACTTGAATGAGTTAATGGGAACAACAACAGATACGGCAACAAAGGTCGCTGCAACACCAGCTTCTGCACCATTTGCAGTTCCTGCTAATTTGGATATTGTATTAAATGCGAAAGTTGGTAAACTTCATTACAGTAATTTAGATATCACTAATTTAACCGGTAGCACAAAGATCAGCGATGAAACAGCATCCATTGTAAATGTAAAAGGAAATGCATTGGATGGTGTAGTAATTATCAATGGCTCTTATTCTACCAAAGAAAGTAAAACAAATCCTGCGATCGCTTTCGATTATGATGTGCAGGGAGTAGATATACAAAAAACATTTGCTACAGTAAATACCGTGCAAAAAATAATGCCGATCGCGAAATTCATCAATGGTAAAATGACATCTCAATTATCAATGCATGGTTTCATCGGACAAAACATGATGCCGGATATGAATACATTATCAGGTAAAGGCAATCTGTCATTGACACAAGCTGTATTAAGCAAATTCGGTCCGTTAGATAAGATTAGTAGTACATTAAATATAAGCGGCTTGCAACAAGTGCCATTGCAAAATGTAAAAGTATCTTTTGAATTTTGCAATGGCAAAGTAAACATTGATCCTTTTGCTGTTAAGATCGATAATATTGATATGAAAGTTGCCGGTCAGCAAGGGTTTGATCAATCAATGGATTATGGTATCAATATGCAGGTGCCGCGTGCATTAATGGGCACCGGCGCTAATGAGCTGGTAAATAATTTAATTAATGAAGTAGGTGCAAATGGCGTTCCTATAAAAGCACCAGATAGCATTAATGTTAAGCTTAGATTAGGAGGTACTTTTATTAACCCAACTATCAAAACAGATTATGGCCCAGGTTCAAGTGCATCGGGTGGACTTGAAGACCAGGCAAGAGCTATGGCACAAGCAAAGATCGATAGCGTAAAAAAACAAGCTGAAGCTGCAATAAAAGACACCATCGCTACTGTTAAAAAACAAGCGGTTGAGGAAGCGAAAACTCAATTGATCAATCAATTGTCGGGAAAAACGGATACTACAAAAGCTGCTGGTGGTAGTTTAGAACAATCTGCAAAAGGAGTAATGAACAGTTTGTTTAAGAAGGGTAACTAATAATACTAACCCCATATAATACAAAATGCCTCTCAATTGAGAGGCATTTTTAGTTGGTAGCACGTACGGGAATCGAACCCGTGACTCCTCCGTGAAAGGGAGGCGTCTTAACCCCTTGACCAACGCGCCGTTTTTCGGACGGCAAAGATAACATCAGGGAGGTAATCGACAAAATTTTTTACAAAGTATATGCTATATATTTCTGAAATGCCCGTCAATCAAGCAGATCGGGCCTTTTTTCTTTAGTGCGAAGTAGCGATTGTTCGTATCTCCACTCCTCAATTTTAGCATGATTACCACTCATTAAAATATCCGGCACTTTCCAGCCCCTGAAATCTTCGGGTCTTGTATATACGGGAGGAGATAATAAATTATCCTGAAAAGAATCGGTTAAGGCAGAAGTCTCGTCATTTAAAACTCCCGGAATTAATCTGCCAATTGCATCCACTAAAACAGCCGCGGCTAATTCACCACCGCTCAAAACATAATCGCCGATTGATATTTCTTTAGTGATAAAATGATCCCGCACACGTTGGTCGATACCTTTATAGTGGCCACAGATCAACAATAAATTATTTTTCAGCGAAAAATTATTCGCCATTTTTTGATTGAAGGTTTCTCCATCAGGCGTTAAAAAAATAATTTCATCATACACCGTTTCTTTTTGTAAACTTTCAATAGCGTTTACCAAAGGTTCAGCCATCATTACCATTCCTGCACCACCGCCAAATTGATAATCATCAACCTGAGCTCTTGCATAAGTAGTATAGTTGCGCAAATTAATACAGTTCACTTCCAGCAAACCTTTATCCTTGGCACGCTTCATAATAGAATGCGCAAAAGGGCTTTCTAACAAATCCGGGAGAACTGTAATGATATCTATTTTCATGTATTAAAAGTAAGATTTAATGTTGAGCCGAACTTTTCTACTACTATTAAGCTTTAGTGGCGTCGCACATTTCATCAGTTGAATATCTATTAAGCTTTACGATTCCATAAATCCATCCAGATCACGCTTATCTTTTTTAGTCGGTCTTCCTACTTTGCTCATTCTTTTTCCGGTGTTAAAAACGGCGGCCTGAAATTTAATTCTATCGAGCTCTTCAGCAGGTGTAATATCTGTATAATATTTAATCGCCTCACTATATTGCACACGATGATCTAATAATTCAACTACTTTTATTACCCAGCGTTTACCTTCCGTTTTTACTTCGTATTCATCACCAATATTTACTGTTCTGGAAGCTTTGGAATTATCCCCGTTAAATTTAACCTTGCCCTTATCGCAGGCATCTGCAGCCTGACTGCGTGTTTTAAATAAACGAATGGACCATAAATATTTATCCAGGCGGATCTTTTCTTTTTCCATACTGCAAAAATAAATGCTTTTCTATCAAACACAGGGTTAGCTTACGCTATTTGCTTAATTTTAGTGATCTAAATTTATGTAATATGAAGTTCATCCACCCAAGGTATCTATTGTTGCTGATCGTTTCTTTTTATATGCACGTTGGTACTGCACAAATTCTTCATAGTAAAAATCTTCAATGGGACAAAGATGGCAACAGTTACTTTACAATAACTCCCGATGGCATTGAAGAAACAAATATTACCGATCGCACCAGAACTACTTTTATCAATAATCAACAATTAACACCTACAGATAGTACTTCGCCGTTAGTGGTGGAAGCTTTTCAAATAAGTAATAATAATAATGAGGTGCTGATTTTTACAAATACAGCTAAAGTGTGGCGCTATCATACGCGAGGCGATTATTGGGTGCTGGATATCAAACAAAAAAAAATAACACAGCTAGGGAAAAACAAACCGGCACGGTCATTAATGTTTGCTAAATTCTCTCCTGACGGAACGAAAGCCGCTTATGTAAGCGAGCATAATTTATTTTCGGAAGATATAGCATCGGGTAAAATAACACAACTAACGTTCGATGGTACACGCAAATTTATTAACGGCACTTTCGATTGGGTGTATGAAGAAGAGTTTGGTTGCAGAGATGGGTTTCGCTGGAGTCCTGATGGGAATAAAATTGCTTTCTGGCAGGTAGATGGAACTAAAATAAGAGATTATTATATGTTGAATACAACAGACTCCGTTTATTCGCAAGTCATTCCGGTTGAGTATCCTAAAGTTGGGGAGCCGCCATCGCCTGTTCGTATAGGAGTTGTTACAATTAATAACGATGCCATTAAGTGGATGAACATTGAAGGTGATCCTCAGCAAAATTATCTTCCAAGAATGGAATGGGCAGGTGATGATTCATTAGTAGTCCAGCAATTAGATCGTAAGCAACAAGAAAGTAAATTAATTTATTGCAATGCAACAACAGGTACGAGTAAAATTTTTTATACTGAACACGATAATGCCTGGATAGATATCAAAAGTTTTTGGAGCGATGATGATCCATCAGGCTGGGATTGGATCAATAACAAAAAAGATTTTATATGGGTAAGTGAAAAAGATGGCTGGAGACATTTATACAAAGTAAGTCGTGATGGCAAAAAGGAAACATTACTTACTAATGGCAAGTATGATATTGGTTCAATAAAATGTATTGATGAAATAAACAATACCGTTTATTTTATGGCTTCGCCGGATAATGCTACACAATTGTATTTGTATAAGATCAATATGGATGGCAATAGTAAAGCCATACTTGTTTCACCTGCTGATTTAAAAGGTATGCATGAATATGATATTTCACCAACGGCGAAATTTGCATTACATACTTTCAGCAACCATAATACACAGGAGGTTGGTGAATTGATCTCTTTACCCTATCATGAACCTATTATTGCGGCAAACGATATCGCAGCAAATATCCGACAGGATAGTGGCATTAATATTGAGTATACAAAGATCACTACCGAGGATGGTATCACGGTAGATGCCTGGATAAATAAGCCCGTCAACTTTGATAGTACAAAAAAATATCCGGTAGTATTCTATGTATATGGAGAGCCATGGGCTTCAACAGTGGAGGATAGCTATGGTAGTCAAAAGAATTTCTTATATGAAGGCGATATGAATGCTGATGGTTATATACAAGTTGGTGTCGATAATCGTGGCACACCTTCATTAAAAGGTGCAGCTTGGCGAAAAGCAATTTATCGTAAAATAGGTGTATTGAATATTCGTGATATGGCAATGGCCGCTAAAAAAATATTGGAACGTCCTTATTTTGATAAAGATCGCGTAGCAGTTTGGGGCTGGAGTGGCGGAGGGTCGTCAACATTAAATTTATTATTTCAATACCCTGAAATATTTAAAACAGGTATTGCTATTGCCGCAATTACAAATGAATTGTATTACGATAATATTTATACGGAACGTTACATGGGATTGCCTCAAGAAAATATGCAGGATTATATAAATGCATCTGCCATCACTTACGCAAAAAATCTACAAGGGAACTTACTATACATACATGGTACGGGAGATGATAATGTGCAATATGATAATGCGGAAGCTTTGTTGAATGAATTAATAAAATACGATAAGCAATTTCAATTCATGCCTTATCCAAATCGCACACACAGCATTATAGAAGGTGCCGGAACAAGAAAACATTTATCAACTTTATACACCAATTTTTTAAAGAAGAATTGTCCGCCGGGGGGTAGGTAGTAAAACTAAATCATAAAAAATCATAAGGATCATAACGATCTGCGTTCTGTCAGGTCTTATTAATCAAATAAATCAGACGATAAATATCGGTCTCCTCTATCACAAATAATACAAACAATAATACCGCTTTCCAATTCCTTTGCAACTTCTAAAGCCGCATGAACGGCACCGCCACTACTCATGCCACAAAAGATAGCTTCTTCACGGGCTAAGCGTTTTGTCATGATGCGTGCTTCTTTTTCATCTAATTCAATAACACGGTCAATGCGTTTGCGGTCAAATATTTTTGGTAAATAAGCTTCGGTCCATTTGCGAATACCAGGAATGCGAGAGCCTTCAGTAGGTTGGCATCCTACAATTTGAATGTTTGGATCTTGCTCTTTCAAATATTTTGAAACACCCATAATAGTACCGGTAGTGCCCATGCTCGATACAAAATGAGTAATAGTTCCTTTTGTATCTTTCCATATTTCAGGTCCGGTAGTTTTGTAATGCATGTTAGCATTATCAGGGTTATCAAATTGATTCAGCATCAGATAGCCACCCTTTGCCACTTGTTCATTGGCATAATCAATAGCGCCTTCCATTGATCTTTCTTTTGGTGTAAGAATTACTTTAGCACCAAAAGCCTGCATGGTTAATACACGTTCGCGGGTGGCGTCTTCAGGCATTATCAATTCGATCGGTACATGAAATAAACTAGCGATCATTGCCAATGCAATTCCTGTATTACCGCTTGTAGCTTCTATTAGTGTAGTATCTTTTTTTATTTCGCCTCTATCAATCGCTCCCTTTATCATACCATAGGCGGCGCGGTCCTTAACACTACCTCCCGGATTATTCCCTTCAAGCTTTGCATAAATAGTTACATTCTTATTGGTAGGAATATGTTTCAATTCTACCATTGGAGTATTTCCCACCAGATCCAATATTCCAGGCATAAGTATTTTTTATATATTGAACATTTCTAGCTGCAATTTCCGGCTTCTTGTAGAAAATACCTTGCAGATTAGTTGCTATAAACGGAAATATTTTGATCAGCTGTTACCGACTATTCAAAATATACCCTTACAGTTTGATAGAAAAGCCTGTTATTGAGGTATTGATTTTGTCCTTGTTGTTTTTCAGAAAAACCTTGCAAGCCAAAGAGTCCAGCTGCGTTTCCTTTGTTGATAGCAATCTCTAAATAGCCGGCAGAATTGAATAACGCCAATTTTTCGCCTTCGGTTACATCGGCGTATGTTTCACTTATCTTATCAATTATTTCATCACGTTTAAAAACAATTTTGAAGCTGCGGCCCTTTCGCTGTTCTTCAAATTCTTCTTTGGTAATATTGACGATCACATTTTCGAAATTATCAATGAAAATGATCTGTCCTTCTACCCAATTATTGCCCAGTAAAGATCGCAATGGATTTTTTACTTGTATAGAGATAGAACCATCGCCAACTTCTTCCATTGTTTTCCCTTTGGAAATTGAGTCAAAAGCTTTAGCGAAAATAGTAGTACAGTATAACGTATTTTTTTGTTCTGTTTTTTCTAATGAAAGTGCAACAACTTTTTGCGGTATCTCTTCCAATATCATTGTAAGTAATCCGTTATCGGCGCAGCCAATATAATGACCGTTGTGTTGTGCTAATAATAAATGCTCCGGTTTTTCATCAAACAGATTAACCAATACCATGTGAAAAGTGCCTGCCGGAAAATTCTTGATCGCATTTCTACAAACATAAGCCGCTTGTGGATAGTTAAACGGAGAAAGATAATGTGTGATATCAATGATAGTAAATGCTTCACTTACCTGTAACAGCCTTCCTTTCATGGCTCCCGCAAGAAAATCATGCTGGCCAATGTCGGATGTAAGTGTTACTATAGGCATTTTTTGTAATTGAGAATTAATAATTAGTAATTAATAATTCTGTACATTTTAAAAGTTATTTATGTTATGACGTGTACACAATGCATTGAAGGTAAGTACATAATTTTTTGCATTAGCAAAAATTACAATGAAATTAAAAGCTGGTTTGAGTTGAAGAATTCTTAATTACTAATTCTTAATTATTAATTAAAGCAACTCTCCATTTTTTATAAAAAACTTCTTCACTAATTTATCTGCTAAAGAAGGGAATAGTTTGTTCAACCAAACAGTCTCTTTTCCTTGAAAGGTAAGAACGATCGTTCTTTTTCTTTTTTCAATAGCCACTAGAATATGACGGGCACATTCTTCTGCAGACATCATTTTGCTTTCATCCATCGGACTTTCACTTTGCGTTTGCCCCTTGCTGTTAAGTGCAGCATTCCGGATATTGCTGCTTGTAAAGCCTGGACAGGCCCACATTACATTAACACCGCTGTCTATCAATTCGGTGCGTATCGCTTCCAAAAAGCCATTTACAGCAAATTTTGATGCGGAGTAACCACTTCTTCCCGGCAAACCCCGGTAACCTGCTATAGACGACATCCCAACTATAGTTCCCTTTCTTTCAATAATAGAATCAAGTGCCAGCTTGATACAATTTACGGTGCCGTAAAAATTAATATCCATTACTTTCTTTATTACT
>Ga0206994_1061_pt1 | contig 23172 bp, 17 predicted proteins | sample Alteio_BWMinCont_4_FD_153485 | JGI IMG/M metagenome (GOLD analysis project Ga0206994, IMG submission 153485) | Enriched cells from forest soil in Barre Woods Harvard Forest LTER site, Petersham, Massachusetts, United States -... | ecosystem: Environmental > Terrestrial > Soil > Temperate forest >...
CCCGATGTAAAAGCTTCGGAGCTAAGTATTCAAATTGCGGGATGGCAGGTGGAAGGTTATAAGAGTGGTTATTACCCTAAATTATCATTGATAGGTGGATTAATTTCCAACGGAGGTTATTTTAACCAGTTATATGTTAATGGTATGGATGAATTGGGCCCGCAGGAACCCTATGGACAAGCCCTTTTCGGGCAGATGTACGGAGAAGTAGCCTTGAATTTGTCGTGGCATATATTCGACAGGTTATACAACAAAACCAATGTGGATATTGCAACCATAAACCAGCGCAATGATGAAATACAAAACGAGGACCTTACGGTGCAGATTTCATCAGACATTAAACAAGCCTATAATGATTACGTTGCCGCCTTGCAGCAAATAGAAACTGCTGACAGGGGGCTTGCCGCAGCCAGCCAGGCTTTTGATGTGGTGAATGGGGAATATAATGTGGGTAGAGCAGATTTTGTAACCCTCTCGAATTCACAGGTAGTGTTATTACAGGCAAGGGTTAGCAAAGCACAGTCAGACGTGAACCTGGCTCTGCAAAAAAAGATTATTGATTTTTATATCGGGAAATAATTTCGTATGGATGCTCCAGAACTAAATAAATGTTAAATAATAATAAAAGATTACGTCCCCCGCACTCTCGTGTAATTTAAGGCTGGCTTTTTGGGTAAATGTATCTATACTTTTACTTTTTATTAGCTTTGTGCCGACAAAATAAAACCCATGAAAAAAATAATACTCCTCTTCGTGTTTTTTACTCTTGCCTCCATAAGCCTGCTAACTGCCCAGGATAATGTCAATTTCCAAGCCGGAGAAAAAGCATATAATACCGGCAATTCTAAACTGGCTTTCGATTATTATTCCCGCTACATTAAGACTTTCGAAGACCAGGTTGCAGATTATTTAAGCAAAATACATTCCTACGACACCAGCACTGCCTATGAAAAATCTTCCTTGTTTCCCGGCTTTTCCGTTCATCATGACTGGGCTGTAGCATATTATAAACGAGGCATGGCAGACTTGGGCAATAATGAATTTGTGTTGGCAGGAAAGGATTTCGATGTAGCTATTTCCATTGCCGCCTCTTATGGTGCACCATATCTCCAAAAAGGAATATTAATTGGGGGCACAAACAAAGAGCAGGCGTGCATATTTATTAGCAAAGCACGTTCCTTAGGCGATACAGAAAAAGCCCTGAAGCAGGCATACAGGGATAATTTTTGTTGGAACTGCGGCCTCCAAAGTTTTATTAAAGGTAAAAAACAAGTTGACTCCAAACAGTTTGCTGCGGGATTACCAAATCTGAATACGGCTATTATGTACTCTCCCGATTCGGGAAATTATTATGCATATAGGGGGATGGCTTTTGAAGGATTGGGTAAATTAGATTCCGCTGCAGCAGACTATAGTACGGCTATTAAATTAGATTCCAATAGCTACATGGCCTATTACCATAGGGCACTCGCCTATGAAAAATCTCAGAAATATAAAGAAGCATTTGACGATCTTACTAAGGTATTACTCTTAAAATCCGGGTTTGCCGATGCCTTCAAGCACCAGGCTATGGATTGTGAAAGCCTCGGTATGCCGGAAGCTGCCTTATATGACTATCAGCAACTGCTACGCCTCAATCCAAAGGAAGGTGTTGCATGGTTTAAAGTGGGTTTGCACAGACAAGAGAATGATCAGGAAGCATGCAGTTATTTCCAGAAAGCACTTGATTTAGGTTGTGAAGATGCCCGCCCTGCTGCTGAAGAATGTCAAAAGGAAGCAGCACGGAAAGCCCTCAAATAACCCATACTTTTACCTCTCGGCTATCCATTTAAGTGCTTTTTTATTTGGTTTAGTTTTAGTAAAGCCTCAAGGGGACTTAGCGTGTCTATATCTGTTTTCTGAATTTCTTCTTTTATTTGTTCCAATACGGGGTCATTCAACTTGAAGAAACTTAATTGGAGATTTTCATTTATCTCAGTCGGCTTTACAGAATTTCCTTTCAGTGCGGGGCTGTGTGTATTTTCCAACTGGCTAAGCACATCATTGGCGCGTTGCACAACCTTTACAGGCATGCCTGCCATCCGTGCCACATGAATGCCAAAGCTATGGTTGCTCCCGCCGGGGCTAAGCTTACGCAGGAATATCACTTTGTTTTGCACCTCTTTTACAGAAACATTAAAGTTTTTAATTCGCTTATATGATGAAGCCATTTCGTTCAACTCATGATAATGTGTGGCAAACAATGTTTTAGCTTTTGCATCGGGGGTTTCGTGTATATATTCGGCAATGGCCCAGGCAATCGAGATGCCATCATAGGTGCTCGTTCCCCGTCCTATTTCATCCAATAATATCAAACTTCTTTCCGAAATATTATTCAGGATGCTCGCAGTTTCATTCATCTCTACCATAAAAGTAGATTCTCCCGATGAAATATTATCCGATGCACCTACACGGGTAAATACTTTGTCCACTATACCAATCTCCGCATTTTGTGCAGGGACAAAACTTCCCATTTGTGCCATAATAACAATCAATGCAGTTTGCCTCAGCAAAGCCGATTTACCCGACATGTTGGGTCCCGTTATTACCAATATCTGCTGGCTTTCGTCATCCAAAAAAATATCATTGGCTACATATGGTTCACCCGGTGGCAACTGCTGTTCAATAACAGGATGCCTTCCGTTTTTTATATCAATTTTTTTATCTTCGTTTATATGAGGGCGTACATAATTATTCTCTCTCGCTATTTTTGCAAATGATAACAGGCAATCCAAACGCGCGCACAGCGAGGCATTCAATTGTATAGGCGCTACATAGTCTGCCAACGCCAATACAAGATTGTTAAATAAACTTTCTTCCATAGAAAGTATTTTTTCTTCTGCACCCAATATTTTTTCTTCGTATTGTTTCAGCTCTTCGGTAACAAAGCGTTCACAGTTCGAAAGGGTTTGCTTGCGTATCCATTCCTGCGGTACTTTATCCTTATGTGTGTGGGTTACTTCCAAATAATAGCCAAATACATTATTAAATCCTATTTTCAGCGATGGTATTCCCGTCCGTTGGCTCTCCCGTTGTTGAATCTGCACCAAATAATCTTTCCCCGAATAAGCAATGTTTCTCAGTTCATCTAATTCTGCATTCACTCCGTCACTAATTACATTTCCCTTATTCACCAATGCGGGAGGCTCTGCTGTAATTTCCTTTGCAATCCGCTCCGAAATAGTTTTGCAGGGATTAAACTGCTCCGATATTTTTATAAAGTGCGGTTCATTGGTGGCTGCACATTCTTTTTGTAATGTTTCTATGGCATAAAGTGCATTCTTAAGTTGCACCACTTCGCGTGGAGATATTTTCGAAACGGCTACCCGTGAAATGATGCGCTCCAAATCACCAATGCTTTTCAGTTGCTGTCCCACTTTTTCCATGAACTCCTCTTGCCTCAAAAAGAAATCAACCATATTCAGGCGCTCATCAACCAGTAATTTTTCTTTCAGCGGGAAGGTAATCCACCTCCTCAAAAGCCTTGCCCCCATGGGTGAGCAGGTTTTATCCATCACTTCCAAAAGTGATTTCCCTTTTTCATGTATAGTTTGTACCAGCTCCAGGTTGCGGATGGTAAACTCATCCAGCCACACGAAATGGTCCCTCTCAATACGGGCTATTTTATTAATGTGTGCGACTTTGTCGTGCTGGGTATCTGCCAGGTATTTCAACACTGCCCCCGCCGCAATCACGCCCTCGTTCATGCCTTCTATTCCAAACCCCTTCAACGAAAGGGTGTCAAAGCGTTTTAGTAATAGTTCGGTGGCATAGTCCTGGGTAAAAATCCATCCGTCAAGGGCATAGCTGTAATACTTATCGCCCCATATTTCTTCATATTCTTTTTTACGGTCCTTGGGGTACAAAACCTCGGTAGGTTGAAAGCTCTGCAATAATTTTTCAATATAATCTCTGTCTCCCTGCGCTACTAAAAATTCACCTGTCGATACATCCAAAAATGCTACTCCGGCCTGTTTTCCCTGCCAATACACTCCTGCCAAAAAATTATTGGTGTTATGCTGGAGAACCTTGTCATTATAGGAAACACCCGGAGTTACCAGTTCCGTAATACCCCGCTTTACCAGTTTTTTCGTCAGCTTGGGGTCTTCCAACTGGTCACAAATAGCAACCCTATGTCCCGCACGAACCAGCTTAGGCAGGTAGCTGTCCATAGAATGATAGGGGAACCCTGCCAGCTCGGTATGTGTGCTATACCCGGTAGATTTTCTAGTGAGCACAATTCCAAGTACGGCAGAAACTACCTTGGCATCCTCTCCAAACGTTTCATAAAAATCACCTATGCGGAACAGCAAAATAGCATCGGGGTATTTGGCTTTAATACCCTGGTATTGTTTCATTAAGGGAGTATCCCATGCCGGTGTTGGTTCTTTTACCATAAGGAAGCATAAAATTACGTTTTTTGGAATACTGCAAAGATTTTGTTTTTCACTTCTTTATCAAATTTTGCTACCTTTGATTTATCTTTTACGCCTGATTAGTAAAACAAGCTATTACTTGAAAAATATCTATTTATATTAGTTTTTCTTTCAGGTTCATTTTACTGCTTTTCGCAATTTAATATCTATCATCCTTTCCCTACTTCCGATGCCTGGTGGATAGTAACCAATTGGTGGGAAGCACAAACTGTCCCGCCATGTGTCGGGTACAACGCATGCGATTTTTACATAAAAAATGATACGGTTGTCAATGGAAAATCGTATCATGTTATTCATCAATCAGGTGGAGTTGAATGGTCTACTTGTCCACCGCCAATAGCGTGGTTAAACTACGACAATGTTTTTGCATGCATACGGGAAGATTCATCAAAACACGTATATGTATGTTGCACGGGAAATCTGGGCTCAAAAGATACAATACTCTATGATTTTAATTTGAATCTTGGAGACACCCTGCCCAATAGTTATATCAATAACCGTAGTTTAGGAAATAGAGTTTCTGAAATAGATTCCGTTCTCGTAGGGCCAAGCTATTGCAAGCAATTCATACTGGAAAATAAGTTCTCCTATCCTGCTTCCATCATTGAAGGTATTGGAAGCTCAGAGGGTGTGTTTAACAATTTTATGGGGTATGCTTTTGAAGGAGGCTATTATATGAATTGTTTTCATAATGATGATATTACCTATCAGTATGGTACTGGCTCTCCTCCGGACGACTATTCCTGCGACAGATATTATTTGGGTACACCATCCGTTAAGCAACCGCAATTTTTAATTGTCGTTTATCCTAATCCTGCTGCTAATCAATTAAATATACAACTTGATAATGTCAACAGTAAAGTATACCTGGGTCTTTACAATGTTTTAGGGCAGCAGGTGATGAGTAAATTAGTGGATGGACTAAATATGGTTACTTTTAATGTTAGTAATCTTTCAGCGGAGTGTACATTCTAAAAGCCCAGCCCGAAAATAGAGAACCTGTTATACAGAAGGTGGAAATAGCAAGGTAAATAGAGATGCCTGTCTCTGTTTTTAATTCATCATTCATAACTCATAATTCCTAATTCCTAATTCCTTCCGTTTTCCCTATCTTTGCGTCTATTATAAAATCAGCCTCATGTCAAAACATTGGTCTCAATATCAAACAGAATATGCTACTTATTTAGCTTTTCGGCAAGATTTATAGTAGTTATTATTTTAAAAATAAAATAGAGTGGCCCGGTAAATAAACACAATTGATGCCCGGTGGTTACGGTAAAACAATTTTTATCTCCCAGCCTTTGAATATTCTTTAGCGTAGCTTCGGAAGTTCCTCCGGGGGCGTTTTTTTTGTAATACTCAGCTATAGATTCAAAAAGCACCTTGCGGGGATATTCGTGTGTACTTATTTGTTTAAGGGCTTCCCCAAACCCGGCAACAGAAGGGCTACAGGCATAAAATGGTTTTAGGTAGGAAGCTCCTTCCACATAGTCGGTAAGGGTTTTGGAGAACTGCCCTGTAACCTGGTACGGAATATTTGTCTTTTTATAATTCATTTTATTTCGCCGGTATTCCGTAAAGGTCATAATCTTCGCCGGAAGTAATTTCTATGGTTGCGAAATCTCCCACGCGCAAATAGGTATTATCATCTGCTTTTACCAATACCTCATTATCTACTTCGGGAGAATCGTGTTCTGTACGCCCAATAAAATAATCCCCTTCTTTGCGGTCAATTAATACTTTTAATTTGCTACCCACTTTTTGCTTATTCAGTTGATGTGATATTTTGCGCTGCACCTCCATCAACCTGCCTGCCCGTTCTTTCTTTACCTCTTCCGGTACATCATTGTTGGCTTTATGAGCATGGGTGTTTTCTTCGTGCGAATAGGTGAAGGCACCCATACGCTCGAAGCGCATAGCTTCTGTCCATTGCAACAGGTCATCAAAATCATTTTCTGTTTCCCCCGGGTAACCCACGAGGAAAGTAGTACGGATAGCAATCCCCGGGACTTTTTCGCGTATGGTTTCGAGCAGGCGGGTAGATTTTTCTTTCGTAATACCCCGGCGCATCGCCTTCAACATATTATCTGATGCATGTTGCAGGGGCATGTCAAGGTAGTTACAAATATTGGAACAGTTGCGAATGGCATCTATAGCATCCATAGGGAAGCCACTTGGGAAAGCATAGTGTAAACGAATCCATTCGAGGCCTTCCACATCGCTCAGTTTATATAGTAACTCGGAAAGGGTGCGCTTGCCATAAATATCTAACCCATAAAAAGTGAGGTCCTGGGCAATGAGCATTATTTCTTTCACCCCTTTTTTCACCAGATTTCTTACCTGCAAAACCAGTTGCTCTTCGGGAACGGAAATATGGTTGCCCCGCATCAAAGGGATAGCACAAAAAGAACATTTGCGGTCACAACCTTCGGAAATTTTGAGATACGCATAATGATGAGGCGTAGTGAGCAAGCGCTCACCCACTAACTCGTGCTTATAATCGGCTTTTAACGTTTTTAATAAGCGGGGCAGGTCCTGTGTACCAAAGTAGCCATCCACCTCGGGGATTTCTTTTTCCAGTTCGGGGCGGTAGCGTTGGCTCAGGCAGCCTGTAACGTACACTTTATCTACCCTGCCATCCTGCTTGGCGTCCACGTAGCGCAGAATGGTATCAATGCTTTCCTGCCGGGCATTATCAATAAAACCACAGGTATTGATAATCACAATAGAGGAGTCCTCTTCGGCAGACTCATGCTCCACGGTATAATTATTAGCCTTCAACTGGGTCATCAGCACCTCCGAATCGACCAGGTTTTTGGAGCAACCGAGGGTAACAACATTTACCTTGTTCTTTTTCAGTGTCTTTGTCTTCAATGAATCCTTGTCAGTGTTTAGTGAACGGTGGCAGGTAATGACCGTGCCAGTTAATAAAGGCGTGCAAATTTACGCTAAATTCCGGGAATGTTGCCCCCACACTATCCCTCTCTATGTGGGAAGGTACATTTGTTTGCTTCTATGCTATATAATAAGCCAAGTCTACCATATAATAAACGAAAGCCGCCGTTTAAGACTTTTTTATCTGTTTTTTGTTCATTTTCAAAATCCGTTATGTCACGGTTTTTCACGAAATGGGCAATGTGACATAAGTGAGTCCTATCAGATTTTCAGTTACTTAAAATCGATTCCCAGCATGGCACTATCTTTTGTATAACGTGACATATCTTTTTGTCGCGCAAGTATATAGCAATTGCGTAGCAAATGAGGTGGCTATAAACCATAGATAAACAGGGTATAATAAGCCTTTAAGATACCTAGTTTGAATGGGTAAATTATAACACGGTTATGTCACGCTGTTTTAAAAACCGTGACATAAAACCAACAAAATAATGGCTTGTGATTTGTTACAAGAATATTGCACCATGACATATCCCTTCTTTTTTATTACTATATTTACACATCGAAACCACTCTTAAATGAAAAAGTTATTCCTATTTTCATTTTTTATTTTTAGCTTTTTACTTTCCTACTCCCAATACATGCTATATGGAACAACTTACGAAGGAGGAACCCATAATGATGGAACTATATTCAATTATAATCCTATGACTAATAAGCAAGCTGTGCTATTTAGTTTTAACGGGACGACAGATGGATTCGAACCTGTGTCCAAATTACTCTATGTTCCGGATAGCTTATTATATGGAACCACTAATATAGGGGGAGCTAATGATATGGGAACTGTGTTCAGTTTTAATTTAAAAACCAACACCGAAAATGTGGTAATTAATTATGACAATACAAATGGTTATACAAACAGTGGCGGTAATCTATGTTACTTTTAAACCATATCCTAATACCGGGCCTAATGATGCAAGCAGCGGGCTTATCCATGCGAGCAATGGTTTGCTTTACGGAATGTCCGAGGGGGGTGGAAAATTCGATTCAGGAACTATTTATACGTTTAACACACGTACGGGTGCTATAAATGTGGTTTACTCGTTTGGCGGAACACATGGGGATGGGGCATATCCCGATGGTACTGATTTGTTACAATTATCCAATGGCGTACTTTATGGTGTGACCTGGGGAGGAGGAGATGCTGCGGGAGAGGGAGTACTTTTTAGCTTCAACCCTGCAAACAATACCGAAAAGGTATTAGTAACCTTTAATGGTACGGATGGCAGTTATCCCTCCGGGTCCCTTATCCGGGATCCGGATAAGGGATTGCTATACGGTACTACCATTTATGGAGGAAGTGCGGGGTATGGAGTACTTTTCAGCTATGATGTAACCACTAATACCTATACCAAATTACTTGACTTTACAGGCTCCAATGGGTCTTATCCGGTAAGTTTAACGTTGGTAGATACAGCCATTCATTTAGGGGTCAATACTATAAATATTCCCTTAGGCAGTATAAAGGTATATCCCAATCCAAGTAATGGATTGTTTACATTCCAGTTGCCAGGTGTCAGTAGTCCTTTATCAGTAGGAGTTTATAATGTGATGGAGAGCGGGAAGGCAATAATTACGCGTTAAATCGTCTCTGCGAACGAAAGCCACGTCCCGCATAAATGCCAGGATTCGCTTGGTGTTATAAATAAAACTTACTTAGCCTTTGGAGCAGCTTTAGCCTTGTTAGCTCTCTTCATGAGCTTTGACTTAAGGTTAGAAGCTTTGTTTTTGTGAAAAACGTTCTTCTTGGCAAGCTTGTCAATGGATGAAAGCAGCTTTGTAAGGTCCTTCGCGTCTGAGCCTTTAGCTTCTGCTTCCTTCTTCAATAAAGTGCGGACTGTTTTAGCCTGGTAGCGGTTGCGCAGTCTTTTAGCTTCGTTGCCTCTTGTCCTTTTAATAGCTGATTTATGGTTTGCCATTGGTGTGAATTGTATTTAAGATAATTATTTTACTCGTTCGCAATAAGCACCCGTGCGGGTATCGATTCGTATTTTGTCGCCTGTATTTACAAACAGGGGCACATATACTTCGCTGCCTGTTTCCACGGTAGCCACTTTGGTAGCATTGGTAGCGGTATTGCCTTTTTCGCCCGGTTCGGTGTAAGTTATTTCCAGTTCAACAAAGGTGGGAGGCTCTGCTAAAATGGGAGCATCGCTCTCAAAAGCTACCTTCACTTCCATGCCTTCCTTGAGGTACTTAGCCCCTTCGCCAAAAAACGATACGGGAACATGAACCTGTTCGTAGGATTCATTATCCATACAAACAGCAAAATCACCTTCCATATATATGAATTGCAGGTCTTTAAACTCCACTCTTGCCACATCAACCGATTCGCCGGACCTAAAACGATATTCTATTACCTTGCCATTCTTAAGGTTGCGCATTTTAGCCTGGTAAAATGCACGGAGGTTGCCGGGGGTACGGTGCTGGAACTCAACAATAGCACATAATTCGCCATTGAAACGTATGATTGAACCAATCCCTATATCTTGCGTACTTGACATTTTTCTTTTTTGAGGGGTGCAAATGTAGCATTTTTCCATTAGATTTGTAATTAAGCATAGAATAACATCATAAAAAGCGAGTGAACTACAGTTTTTGGGAAGGAGACAGCTTTACGGACGACATTGACGTAGCCATAATAGGAGGAGGCATAGTGGGCTTAAGTGCCGCTATTCATCTTAAAGCGGAAAGCCCCGGATTGAGGGTAGTTGTTTTGGAGCAGGGGGTAATTTTATCGGGGGCAAGCCTGCGAAATGCCGGATTTGCCTGCTTTGCCCCCCCGTCTGAATTGCTTGCCGACTTAGCCAAAAGCAATGCTACTGATGTATTTAAATTGGTTGAAAAACGGTGGAAGGGCTTATTGCAACTGCGGCAATTATTAGGGGATTCCGCTATTGGATATGAACTTACCGGGGGACATGAAGTATATGAAACCGATGGGGAGTTTGAGCGTTACATGGAGCATTTGCCTCTCCTCAACCAATATTTAGCCGAAATAATCGGGAAGAAAGAAATCTTTAAAGTACACGATGGCAAAATTGAGCAATTAGGACTTAATGGATTTAAGCACCTGGTAGAAATTCAGGGGGAAGCGCAGCTTAATACCGGAAAAATGATGCAGGCTTTTGTACAAAAAGCTACTGTGCACGAAGTAACTATGTTAAATGGAGTTCAATTGACAGGTTATACAGATAATCCTAATGAAGTAATATTGAAAACCAACTGGAAAACATTACAGGCAAAAAGAGTTTTATTTGCTACTAACGGGTACACGTCTTCGTTATTGAAAGATTTAGACGTAAAGCCCGCCAGGGCGCAGGTAGTTATCACTTCACCTATTGAGGGGCTGAAGATACATGGGAACTTTCATTTTGATGAGGGCTATTATTACTTCCGCAATGTGGGAAACAGGATATTATTTGGCGGAGGAAGAAACCTTGACTTTGAAAAAGAAACCACTACCGAATTAGATGTAACCAAGAAAATACAAACTGCGCTTGAGAAAATTCTGGCAGAAAAGATTTTGCCTTCTACCCCATATACTATTGAGAACCGATGGAGCGGAGTGATGGGAGTCGGCTCGGATAAATGGCCCATTGTAAAGAAATATTCCACGAACGTATTTTGTGCCGTGCGTATGGGCGGAATGGGAATTGCACTAGGAACTGGTACCGGACAGGAAGCAGCAGAGCTTGTGTTAAACAGCTTTAAGAGTTGACCCGGAATTTGTACCCAGCATATCTGCCATGCCATATATTCCTTTTTTTCCAATGAGCCATGCGGCTGCATGAACGGCGCCTTCGGCAAAGCCCCTCCGGCTGAATGCCTGGTGGCTAATTTTTATTTCGTCGGCTTCGGAAGTATAAAAGATGGTATGAGTACCCGGAACTTCGCCCACCCTTATAGCATCAATGGGGAGTTCACCTTTTTTAGTTTCTGCCCCGGTATCCAATACCCATTTTTCAATTCCGCTATGGGCTTTTATAATTCCATTAGCAAGGGTAATAGCTGTTCCGCTGGGGGCATCCTTTTTATGAACGTGATGGATTTCTTCCATATAAGGGAAGTATTCAGGATGAGAACTCATCAATCCTGCTAAATATTCATTCAGCTTTAAAAATATATTCACCCCAATACTAAAATTAGACGCATAAAAAAAAGCTCCCTTTCTTTCAACAAAAGCACGTTTTACCTCATCCATTTGCCCAAGCCATCCTGTAGTACCCGCCACTACGGGCAAGCCTGCTTCAAGGCATTTCAATATATTACTGGCAGCCGATTGCGGCATAGTAAATTCAATAGCCACATCTGCCTTTTTTAAATTTTCAGTTGTAAACTCATGCTTGTTATTTTCATCTATTTTCAGGACAATCTCATGCTTCAGTGCATTAGCCACTTGTTCAATTTCTTTGCCCATCTTGCCATACCCTATCAGCGCTATTTTCATATTTTCAATTTAGCGGCAAATATAGTACAAGAGTATTTTACAAAAACTATCCATTCATTATCTGCAACATAGAGGCTGCTATAAAAGCTGCTGTTTCGGTGCGCAAGGTATATTCATTTAACACAACGGGGACACATCCGTTTTCTATTGCCAGCCCTACTTCTTCGTTGGTGAAATCACCTTCGGGACCAATTAAAACAAGGGCATTTTCCCCTTTTTTATACTCCTGAGAAAATATTTTCCTCTCCGAATTATTGCAATGCGGAATAAACTTCTGCCCCTTAAAGTGACTATAATTATTTAACAAATTCTTAAAGGGAACAAGTTCTTCTACCTGCGGAAGGTACACCCTGCCCGATTGTTTCATGGCTTCCATTACTATTTTTTTCAGCCTTTCGGTTTTCACTATTTTCCGTTCTGAATTGCGGCACTCCACCGGAATAAATTTTGTAAAACCAATCTCCGTCAATTTTTCTACCAGCCATTCCATGCGGGCCATATTTTTGGTAGGAGCAATGGCTACTATTAATTCCCAGGCAGGGGCTGCTATTTTTTCATGCTTTATAATGTTTAGCACACAAGCCTTGGGATTAGCATTTTCTATTTTGGCTTCAAACAGGTTGCCTTTGCCATCGGTAATTTCAACAAGAGCACCTTTCTCCAAACGCAACACCCGCACACAGTGCTTGGATTCTTCTTCATCCAACTTGCAAGTATCTCCGGAGACCAAGGGAATATAAAAACGGTGCATTTTTTAATTATAAATGTTAACAACCAGACTTTTCAACAGTGATTCAATAATTCTATTTTTATCATTTAATGCTCCCATTTTAAATCGGCTATATTGAATTTTATCAGTTGTGTACTAAGATTGGGGTTGTCAATGAAAACCCCAGAGTGATCAGTAGAAAAATCAAATTCCACGAGCATAGTTTTAGCTGCTTTTATTTTATTAATTATACTTATGGGGTGAGGGAAAAACAAAGTTTTACGATCAGAAGAACCCTCACAATTTAAGTGTAAAGCGGGTTGCTTATCAAACCGCACTGTTAGACGATACTGGGCTGTGGATGGAGCAAAAAACCCTTTTGTAATGGAAATGCTCACTTTACCGTTACTCCATAGCTCTAATTTCCCCTTGATTCCACTATTATTGGTTCCTATATTAATTGCAAAATACTCGGTTTCATCGGTCATTTCATCTACCTTTTTATTGTAAGTCCACTGTTGGCAGAATGTATTTGTACAACAAACCAAAAATAAAACTGCTGTAATAAAATAGTTATGGGTTTTCATGTTCCTTAATTTTATTTTGCGCATCGATAATTTTTCGTGTCAAATTTTCTATATCCCTTTTTAATTGGGAAATATCTTCACCATTTTTCTTCTTAATTTCAATAACTCCTTCTTTTTCGAAAATGGAAGATTCACAACTATCAATTTCATCTTGAATGTTTTGTATTGTCGTTTTTGTATCTTTCATGCATAATTATTTTTAATATTATTGCCTAAACTCAATATTAATACGTACAAAGCTAAAAATTTTAGTACTGCAATTTGAAAGAAAACGCTTAAAACCTATCCCTGGTTTAGAGTTTCAGCACCGCCATAAATGCGGATTGTGGGATTTCCACATTGCCTACCTGCTTCATGCGTTTTTTACCTTTTTTCTGTTTTTCCAATAGTTTACGCTTACGGGAAATATCACCGCCATAGCATTTAGCAGTCACGTCTTTTCGGATAGCGCTGATATTTTCGCGGGCAATAATTTTGGCGCCTATAGAGGCTTGTATGGCAATCTGGAATTGCTGGCGGGGAATGAGTTCTTTTAATTTCTCGCATATTTTCCTGCCAAAGTCCTGGGCATGGCCCCTGTGAATCAATGCTGCTAAGGCATCTACCAATTCTCCGTTGAGCAGTATATCCAGCTTAACAAGTTCAGATGCTCTGTAGTCAATGGGCGTATAATCAAACGATGCATATCCTTTGGAGATACTTTTAAGGCGGTCATAAAAATCAAAAACTATTTCTGCAAGCGGCATCTCAAAAACCATTTCAACCCTATCGGTAGTAAGGTAATGTTGGTTTTTTATAAATCCTCTTTTTTCTATACAAAGTGACATAATAGAACCCACAAATTCTGTTTTAGTAATGATGTTAGCCTGTATATAAGGTTCCTCCACATGGTCAAGCATAGTAGGGTCAGGCATATCACTTGGGTTATTTATAATCAACATTTCCCCTTTTGTGTCGTACGCTTTATAGGACACGTTAGGAACCGTAGTAATCACATTCATATTGAACTCCCTATCCAAACGCTCCTGTATAATTTCCAAGTGCAACATCCCCAAAAATCCGCAACGGAAACCAAATCCTAATGCAGCCGTTGATTCAGGTTCGTAAACCAAGGCAGCGTCATTGAGTTGCAATTTCCCCATGGAAGCACGGAGCTCTTCATAATCATCTGTATCTATAGGATAAATACCTGCAAACACCATGGGCTTTACTTCTTTAAAGCCCTGTATACTTTCTTTGCATGGCTCGGCAACAGTGGTGATGGTATCCCCTACCCTCACCTCTTTTGCAGCCTTTATACCCGAAATAATGTAGCCCACATCGCCGGCACTTATTTGGTTGCGGGGTTCGTATTGCATACGCATCACACCCACTTCCTCAGCAATATATTCCGTTTCGGTGGAGACAAATTTCACTTTATCCCCTTTTTTTATAGTTCCGTTAACTACCTTATAATAGGCTACTATCCCCCTGAAAATGTTAAACACCGAGTCGAATATGAGTGCCTGCAAAGGTGCTTCGGAATTTCCTTTTGGCGCGGGTATCCTGTTTATAATAGCTTCCAGTATCTCATTAACACCCTGCCCGGTTTTGCCGCTTGCCAGCAATATTTCATCGCGCCGGCAGCCAATTATTTCTACCATCTGGTCCTTCACTTCCTCAATCATGGCATTGGACATGTCTACCTTGTTGAGAACCGGTATAACGGTGAGGTCATTATCTAAAGCGAGATATAAATTTGATATGGTTTGTGCCTGGATGCCTTGTGTAGAATCAACCAATAATAGCGCCCCTTCGCAGGCGGCTATGGAGCGCGATACTTCGTACGAAAAATCAACGTGTCCGGGTGTATCAATCAAGTTCAGCGTATAGTGCTGCCCATTGTTCGAAAAATCCATTTGAATGGCATGGCTCTTAATAGTAATGCCCCTTTCCCTCTCCAAATCCATATCATCGAGCACCTGGGCCTGCATATCTCTTCCGCTAACGGTTTTAGTAAATTCCAATAGCCTGTCAGCCAGGGTACTTTTACCATGGTCGATATGGGCAATGATGCAAAAGTTGCGTATATTCTCCTGTTTTGACATAAGGCGTGCAAAAGTAGGCTATTTTTTGCATTGGCATAGCTATAAATTATACCAAATGACATACCCGCACGCTATCCAAAGGGTTTTAAATTTCATACCTTTGTCGCCTTGAATTATTAAACATTTATCACTATGTCGAACGCATTTTATAAAGTTCCGGTTGCAAAAAACGAGCCCATATTAGGATATAAGGCGGGGAGCCCGGAAAAAGCAGAATTAAAAGCAACCCTGCGTACTTTTATGTCGGGGGAAAAAGATATAGCCATGCACATTGATGGCAAGGAAGTACATACTAAAAAGACATTCGCTTTGTCGCCTCCGCATAAGCATAAACATATTATAGGCCATTATCATAAAGGGGATTCCACGCACGTTACCCAGGCTATCCATGCAGCCATGAAAGCCAAACCCGACTGGACACATATGCCCTGGCAGGAGCGTGCAGCCGTTTTCCTTCGTGCTGCTGACCTGCTTTCAGGACCTTACCGGGCAGCTATGAATGCAGCAACTATGCTCGGGCAAAGTAAGAATGTGTTCCAGGCAGAAATTGACTGTGTGTGCGAATTAGCAGACTTTTTCCGCTACAATGTGCAATATATGACCGAAATATACCACCAGCAACCGGAATCAGCACCCATGATGTGGAACCGAACAGAGCATCGTTCGCTGGAAGGATTTGTGTTTGCACTTACCCCATTTAACTTTACTTCCATTGCCGGCAATTTGCCCTCGGCCCCGGCATTGATGGGCAACACAGTAGTTTGGAAGCCATCCAATACCTCTATTTATTCTTCCAGCCTTATTATGGAGATATTTGAAAAAGCAGGCCTTCCACCGGGAGTTATTAACCTTATATATAGTTCGGGGCCTGAAGCAGGAGATGTGATATTTAACCACCCTGATTTTGGAGGTATACATTTCACAGGCTCTACGGATGTGTTTAATGGCATCTGGAAAACCATTGGCGACAATGTTTCCAAATACAAATCGTACCCGCGACTGGTGGGAGAAACAGGAGGAAAAGATTTTGTAATTGCACACCCTTCTGCCGATGCAAAAGCGGTAGCCACAGCCCTTTCAAGAGGTGCATTTGAATACCAGGGACAAAAGTGCTCGGCTGCATCGAGGGCTTATATCCCCAAATCGATGTGGAAAGAAGTGAATGAATTCCTGGCTGCTGACCTTGCTTCATTCAAAATGGGCGATGTGGAAGATTTCAGCAATTTTATTAATGCAGTGATTGACGAAAAGTCTTTTGATAAAATAAGCGGGTATATCAGCTCGGCAGAAAAAGACAAAAATGCATCCGTTATCATCGGGGGCAAGTTTGACAAATCGGAAGGATATTTTATCCAGCCTACGGTAATACAAGCGCACAGCCCTGATTACAAAACCTTGTGCGAAGAAATATTTGGCCCTGTGCTTAGTGTCTATATATACGATGACAACAAGTTTGAAGAAACCCTTGATATTGTCGACAAGACCTCTGTATATGCACTTACCGGGGCAGTTTTTGCAACTGAAAGAAAGGCTATTAATCTTGCCACAACCAAGCTGGCCCATGCAGCCGGAAACTTCTATATTAATGATAAGCCAACCGGGGCAGTAGTCGGGCAACAACCCTTTGGAGGAGCCAGGAAATCGGGAACGAATGATAAAGCAGGTTCCATGTTTAACCTGGTACGTTGGACTTCACAACGTACTATCAAGGAAAACTTTGTTCCGCCGGTAGATTATCGTTACCCTTTCTTAAGCGAGAGCTAAGAACTACTTACAGGTGCATGTCGTCCAGTATGATGTGGAGAATGGTAGAGTGAAAATTCTCTACTATGCCAAAGCTGCGGACGGGAACGACAATATTGGCATCACCTAATTTGCTTAGGGAATTATCTTTATTAAAACCACTCAGGGTAACTACTTTGCCACCCATTTCTTTGGCTTTGCGGGTAGCATTCAATATGTTTTTCGATTCGCCTGAACTGCTTATGGAAACTAATAAATCGCCGGGAAGAAATTGGGCAATAATCCATTCTTCCATAGCTTTTTCCCAGCCATAATCGTTGGCATAGCAGGTAATCATAGCAGCATCGGTAAACGACATGGTGCGCTTGTGCCCCATCTTCATATAGTCTTCCATCATGTGTGAGCAAATGGAATTGGAACCGCCATTACCAATAAAAAATATCCTGTCTGCTTTAGTAAGTAATTCAGTAGCTTGCTTTACGGCATTCTGCACTTCTGCCGAAGCAAAATAAGTAGCATATTCTGTTTGATATTGAGACCAATGTTTTGACATGAGGCTGATTTTATAATAGACGCAAAGATAGGGAAAACGGAAGGAATTAGGAATTAGGAATTATGAGTTATGAATGATGAATTAAAAACAGAGACAGGCATCTCTATTTACCTTGCTATTTCCACCTTCTGTATAACAGGTTCTCTATTTTCGGGCTGGGCTTTTAGAATGTACACTCCGCTGAAAGATTACTAACATTAAAAGTAACCATATTTAGTCCATCCACTAATTTACTCATCACCTGCTGCCCTAAAACATTGTAAAGACCCAGGTATACTTTACTGTTGACATTATCAAGTTGTATATTTAATTGATTAGCAGCAGGATTAGGATAAACGACAATTAAAAATTGCGGTTGCTTAACGGATGGTGTACCCAAATAATATCTGTCGCAGGAATAGTCGTCCGGAGGAGAGCCAGTACCATACTGATAGGTAATATCATCATTATGAAAACAATTCATATAATAGCCTCCTTCAAAAGCATACCCCATAAAATTGTTAAACACACCCTCTGAGCTTCCAATACCTTCAATGATGGAAGCAGGATAGGAGAACTTATTTTCCAGTATGAATTGCTTGCAATAGCTTGGCCCTACGAGAACGGAATCTATTTCAGAAACTCTATTTCCTAAACTACGGTTATTGATATAACTATTGGGCAGGGTGTCTCCAAGATTCAAATTAAAATCATAGAGTATTGTATCTTTTGAGCCCAGATTTCCCGTGCAACATACATATACGTGTTTTGATGAATCTTCCCGTATGCATGCAAAAACATTGTCGTAGTTTAACCACGCTATTGGCGGTGGACAAGTAGACCATTCAACTCCACCTGATTGATGAATAACATGATACGATTTTCCATTGACAACCGTATCATTTTTTATGTAAAAATCGCATGCGTTGTACCCGACACATGGCGGGACAGTTTGTGCTTCCCACCAATTGGTTACTATCCACCAGGCATCGGAAGTAGGGAAAGGATGATAGATATTAAATTGCGAAAAGCAGTAAAATGAACCTGAAAGAAAAACTAATATAAATAGATATTTTTCAAGTAATAGCTTGTTTTACTAATCAGGCGTAAAAGATAAATCAAAGGTAGCAAAATTTGATAAAGAAGTGAAAAACAAAATCTTTGCAGTATTCCAAAAAACGTAATTTTATGCTTCCTTATGGTAAAAGAACCAACACCGGCATGGGATACTCCCTTAATGAAACAATACCAGGGTATTAAAGCCAAATACCCCGATGCTATTTTGCTGTTCCGCATAGGTGATTTTTATGAAACGTTTGGAGAGGATGCCAAGGTAGTTTCTGCCGTACTTGGAATTGTGCTCACTAGAAAATCTACCGGGTATAGCACACATACCGAGCTGGCAGGGTTCCCCTATCATTCTATGGACAGCTACCTGCCTAAGCTGGTTCGTGCGGGACATAGGGTTGCTATTTGTGACCAGTTGGAAGACCCCAAGCTGACGAAAAAACTGGTAAAGCGGGGTATTACGGAACTGGTAACTCCGGGTGTTTCCTATAATGACAAGGTTCTCCAGCATAACACCAATAATTTTTTGGCAGGAGTGTATTGGCAGGGAAAACAGGCCGGAGTAGCATTTTTGGATGTATCGACAGGTGAATTTTTAGTAGCGCAGGGAGACAGAGATTATATTGAAAAATTATTGCAGAGCTTTCAACCTACCGAGGTTTTGTACCCCAAGGACCGTAAAAAAGAATATGAAGAAATATGGGGCGATAAGTATTACAGCTATGCCCTTGACGGATGGATTTTTACCCAGGACTATGCCACCGAACTATTACTAAAACGCTTTGACACCCTTTCGTTGAAGGGGTTTGGAATAGAAGGCATGAACGAGGGCGTGATTGCGGCGGGGGCAGTGTTGAAATACCTGGCAGATACCCAGCACGACAAAGTCGCACACATTAATAAAATAGCCCGTATTGAGAGGGACCATTTCGTGTGGCTGGATGAGTTTACCATCCGCAACCTGGAGCTGGTACAAACTATACATGAAAAAGGGAAATCACTTTTGGAAGTGATGGATAAAACCTGCTCACCCATGGGGGCAAGGCTTTTGAGGAGGTGGATTACCTTCCCGCTGAAAGAAAAATTACTGGTTGATGAGCGCCTGAATATGGTTGATTTCTTTTTGAGGCAAGAGGAGTTCATGGAAAAAGTGGGACAGCAACTGAAAAGCATTGGTGATTTGGAGCGCATCATTTCACGGGTAGCCGTTTCGAAAATATCTCCACGCGAAGTGGTGCAACTTAAGAATGCACTTTATGCCATAGAAACATTACAAAAAGAATGTGCAGCCACCAATGAACCGCACTTTATAAAAATATCGGAGCAGTTTAATCCCTGCAAAACTATTTCGGAGCGGATTGCAAAGGAAATTACAGCAGAGCCTCCCGCATTGGTGAATAAGGGAAATGTAATTAGTGACGGAGTGAATGCAGAATTAGATGAACTGAGAAACATTGCTTATTCGGGGAAAGATTATTTGGTGCAGATTCAACAACGGGAGAGCCAACGGACGGGAATACCATCGCTGAAAATAGGATTTAATAATGTATTTGGCTATTATTTGGAAGTAACCCACACACATAAGGATAAAGTACCGCAGGAATGGATACGCAAGCAAACCCTTTCGAACTGTGAACGCTTTGTTACCGAAGAGCTGAAACAATACGAAGAAAAAATATTGGGTGCAGAAGAAAAAATACTTTCTATGGAAGAAAGTTTATTTAACAATCTTGTATTGGCGTTGGCAGACTATGTAGCGCCTATACAATTGAATGCCTCGCTGTGCGCGCGTTTGGATTGCCTGTTATCATTTGCAAAAATAGCGAGAGAGAATAATTATGTACGCCCTCATATAAACGAAGATAAAAAAATTGATATAAAAAACGGAAGGCATCCTGTTATTGAACAGCAGTTGCCACCGGGTGAACCATATGTAGCCAATGATATTTTTTTGGATGACGAAAGCCAGCAGATATTGGTAATAACGGGACCCAACATGTCGGGTAAATCGGCTTTGCTGAGGCAAACTGCATTGATTGTTATTATGGCACAAATGGGAAGTTTTGTCCCTGCACAAAATGCGGAGATTGGTATAGTGGACAAAGTATTTACCCGTGTAGGTGCATCGGATAATATTTCATCGGGAGAATCTACTTTTATGGTAGAGATGAATGAAACTGCGAGCATCCTGAATAATATTTCGGAAAGAAGTTTGATATTATTGGATGAAATAGGACGGGGAACGAGCACCTATGATGGCATCTCGATTGCCTGGGCCATTGCCGAATATATACACGAAACCCCCGATGCAAAAGCTAAAACATTGTTTGCCACACATTATCATGAGTTGAACGAAATGGCTTCATCATATAAGCGAATTAAAAACTTTAATGTTTCTGTAAAAGAGGTGCAAAACAAAGTGATATTCCTGCGTAAGCTTAGCCCCGGCGGGAGCAACCATAGCTTTGGCATTCATGTGGCACGGATGGCAGGCATGCCTGTAAAGGTTGTGCAACGCGCCAATGATGTGCTTAGCCAGTTGGAAAATACACACAGCCCCGCACTGAAAGGAAATTCTGTAAAGCCGACTGAGATAAATGAAAATCTCCAATTAAGTTTCTTCAAGTTGAATGACCCCGTATTGGAACAAATAAAAGAAGAAATTCAGAAAACAGATATAGACACGCTAAGTCCCCTTGAGGCTTTACTAAAACTAAACCAAATAAAAAAGCACTTAAATGGATAGCCGAGAGGTAAAAGTATGGGTTATTTGAGGGCTTTCCGTGCTGCTTCCTTTTGACATTCTTCAGCAGCAGGGCGGGCATCTTCACAACCTAAATCAAGTGCTTTCTGGAAATAACTGCATGCTTCCTGATCATTCTCTTGTCTGTGCAAACCCACTTTAAACCATGCAACACCTTCCTTTGGATTGAGGCGTAGCAGTTGCTGATAGTCATATAAGGCAGCTTCCGGCATACCGAGGCTTTCACAATCCATAGCCTGGTGCTTGAAGGCATCGGCAAACCCGGATTTTAAGAGTAATACCTTAGTAAGATCGTCAAATGCTTCTTTATATTTCTGAGATTTTTCATAGGCGAGTGCCCTATGGTAATAGGCCATGTAGCTATTGGAATCTAATTTAATAGCCGTACTATAGTCTGCTGCAGCGGAATCTAATTTACCCAATCCTTCAAAAGCCATCCCCCTATATGCATAATAATTTCCCGAATCGGGAGAGTACATAATAGCCGTATTCAGATTTGGTAATCCCGCAGCAAACTGTTTGGAGTCAACTTGTTTTTTACCTTTAATAAAACTTTGGAGGCCGCAGTTCCAACAAAAATTATCCCTGTATGCCTGCTTCAGGGCTTTTTCTGTATCGCCTAAGGAACGTGCTTTGCTAATAAATATGCACGCCTGCTCTTTGTTTGTGCCCCCAATTAATATTCCTTTTTGGAGATATGGTGCACCATAAGAGGCGGCAATGGAAATAGCTACATCGAAATCCTTTCCTGCCAACACAAATTCATTATTGCCCAAGTCTGCCATGCCTCGTTTATAATATGCTACAGCCCAGTCATGATGAACGGAAAAGCCGGGAAACAAGGAAGATTTTTCATAGGCAGTGCTGGTGTCGTAGGAATGTATTTTGCTTAAATAATCTGCAACCTGGTCTTCGAAAGTCTTAATGTAGCGGGAATAATAATCGAAAGCCAGTTTAGAATTGCCGGTATTATATGCTTTTTCTCCGGCTTGGAAATTGACATTATCCTGGGCAGTTAGCAGGCTTATGGAGGCAAGAGTAAAAAACACGAAGAGGAGTATTATTTTTTTCATGGGTTTTATTTTGTCGGCACAAAGCTAATAAAAAGTAAAAGTATAGATACATTTACCCAAAAAGCCAGCCTTAAATTACACGAGAGTGCGGGGGACGTAATCTTTTATTATTATTTAACATTTATTTAGTTCTGGAGCATCCATACGAAATTATTTCCCGATATAAAAATCAATAATCTTTTTTTGCAGAGCCAGGTTCACGTCTGACTGTGCTTTGCTAACCCTTGCCTGTAATAACACTACCTGTGAATTCGAGAGGGTTACAAAATCTGCTCTACCCACATTATATTCCCCATTCACCACATCAAAAGCCTGGCTGGCTGCGGCAAGCCCCCTGTCAGCAGTTTCTATTTGCTGCAAGGCGGCAACGTAATCATTATAGGCTTGTTTAATGTCTGATGAAATCTGCACCGTAAGGTCCTCGTTTTGTATTTCATCATTGCGCTGGTTTATGGTTGCAATATCCACATTGGTTTTGTTGTATAACCTGTCGAATATATGCCACGACAAATTCAAGGCTACTTCTCCGTACATCTGCCCGAAAAGGGCTTGTCCATAGGGTTCCTGCGGGCCCAATTCATCCATACCATTAACATATAACTGGTTAAAATAACCTCCGTTGGAAATTAATCCACCTATCAATGATAATTTAGGGTAATAACCACTCTTATAACCTTCCACCTGCCATCCCGCAATTTGAATACTTAGCTCCGAAGCTTTTACATCGGG
>Ga0206994_1065_pt1 | contig 22342 bp, 17 predicted proteins | sample Alteio_BWMinCont_4_FD_153485 | JGI IMG/M metagenome (GOLD analysis project Ga0206994, IMG submission 153485) | Enriched cells from forest soil in Barre Woods Harvard Forest LTER site, Petersham, Massachusetts, United States -... | ecosystem: Environmental > Terrestrial > Soil > Temperate forest >...
AAACTAGGTATTGATATACGTACCGAAGCAGCGGTGCAAAGTGTTGATACAAGTGGCACCGGCTGCAAAGTAAAGATAAAAGATGCTAAAGCAGAAACCATTGTTGACTGTGATATAGTGCTGTCTGCTGTAGGCATTTCTGCCAACCTGGAGAACGCAGGACTGGAAGATGTAGGTGTAATTACCGACAAAGGAAAAATAGTAGTGGACTCCTTTTACCGTACTAATATTCCGGGCATTTACGCTATTGGTGACTGCGTAGGCGGACAGGCCCTGGCGCACGTAGCAAGCGCCGAAGGTATTACCTGTGTGGAGAAAATGGCAGGACAAAATCCTGAACCTATAGACTACAATAATATCCCCGGGTGTACATATTGCCAGCCCGAAATTGCCTCGGTAGGCTATACGGAAAAAGCTGCCAAAGCTGCTGGATACGAACTTAAGATTGGTAAATTCCCATTTATTGCATCGGGCAAAGCAAGCGCTGTGGGTGCAAAAGACGGATTTGTGAAATTAATTTTCGATGCGAAATATGGTGAACTGTTAGGTGCACACATGATTGGCTACAATGTCACCGAAATGATTGCCGAAATTGTAGTAGCCCGCAAATTGGAAACAACCGGTCATGAATTGATTAAATCAGTTCATCCCCACCCTACCATGAGCGAAGCTATTATGCATGCTGCTGCCGCTGCTTACGGAGAAGTGATAGACCTGTAAATAAGCTAAGGCTAATACTATTAAGTCATTGCGAGCAACAAAGCAATCTCAAAACAGTATAAATAGAATACGGTCTTGAAAAAACTCACTATATTACTTTTGTTTTTTACTTTTTTTCATTTCACTAATGCACAATCTTTCGCATTGGAGAAAAAAGCCTACCAGCTTCGTTCGCAGGGAAAATTTAAAGATGCCTTGGTTGTGTTCCGGTTATTATTACAACTGGATTCAGCCAATGCCAATTATCTTAATTGCGTTGCGATGCTTACCTGCAAAACTCTTCATGATGCGAACAGTTCCGGTAATGCTCCTATAGCTCAATACAACCATTGCAAATACCTGGCTGAAAAGGCCCTGAAACTGGACACCAACAATGCCGAATCGCACTATGCACTTGCATTTTCTATTGGAGTACTGAATGAATTTGCTACCAAAAAACAGCAAATAAATAATGCGGGAATTATGAAAAGGGAGATTGATAAGTGCATTAAACTGAATCCCAAATACGGTGCGGCATATCATTTATTAGGACGCTGGTATGGGCGCCTGGCAGAATTTAATTCAGTGGAAAAACTGGCAGTAAAAATAATTTATGGAGCAACCTTGCCCGAGGCTACTTATAAGGCCGCTGCAGAAGCCTATGAAAAATCTATTTTATACCAGCCTGAGTATATTCTTAATCAGTACGAACTTGCTCTCATCTACCATAAAATGGGCAAGAATGCTGATGCCAAAGTATGGCTTAACCATGCCATTAATTCTACCTACTCGGGTGACGATGCAATGCAGGTGAAAGCCAGTTGCCGCAAATTGATAGGTGAGTTGAATTAGATTGCTTATGCCCAAGTCCCTTCGGCACAGAGGACTTCTAAATCTTGCTAGTCTTTGAATAGAAGCCTACTTTCTACTTTTCATCACCTCGCTGATATCTTGCATTATTTTTTCAGCAAGGTTTTCACCGGTGGTGCGTGAATCGCCTTCGGCAATTATGCGGATGATAGGTTCGGTATTGGAACGACGGAGATGTATCCAGTCTTTATCGAACTCCAGTTTTATTCCGTCCCTGGTATCAATAATATGCTTTTTATATTTTTCTTTAATTCCCGTTAATACCTTATCTACATTGATATCGGGAGAAAGCTCTATTTTATTTTTAGATATATAGTAGTTGGGGTATTGTGCGCGAAGCATAGAACAGCTCTTTCCAAATTTGGCAAGGTGAGTCAGAAATAAAGCAATGCCTACTAATGCATCCCGTCCATAATGTAATTCCGGGTAAATAACTCCGCCATTACCCTCCCCTCCTATCACAGCTTTGTTTTCTTTCATGGTTTCCACTACATTCACCTCACCCACTGCCGACGGGAAGTAATTCCCCCCTGCTTTTATGGTAATCTCTTTAAGTGCCCGGGTGGATGATAAATTAGAAACCGTGTTTCCCTTTTTATTTTTCAGTACATAATCGGCAACGGCAACCAGGGTATATTCTTCCCCAAACATCTCCCCGTCTTCGCATACCAATGCAAGCCTGTCTACATCAGGATCCACGGCAATACCGAGATGAGCATTGTTACGCTCCACTGTTTTAGAAAGTTCAGTAAGATTTTCGGGTATAGGTTCGGCTTCGTGCTTAAAATCGCCGGTAGGTTCACAAAATATAGGAACGATTTCCTCCACTCCTAATTGATTAAGTAGTTGTGGAACAATTACACCCCCCACCGAATTAACAGCATCTAAAACTACTTTGAATTTTTTGGCTTTAATAGCTTTTACATCCACCAATGGAAGATTCAAAATGTGGTCAATATGTTTTTGCAAATAGGTGTTGTCTTCCCTTATTATTCCAAGCGAGTTAACCGGGGCAAATTCAAAATTCCCATTTTTTGCAATGGCTAAAACCTCTTTACCTGCTTCTTCCGAAATAAACTCTCCCCGCGAGTTCAGGAGCTTGAGCGCATTCCAGTTTTTGGGGTTGTGGCTGGCCGTAATGATAATGCCTCCATCAGCATTTTCAAGTGTAACTGCCATTTCAACTGTAGGAGTAGATGCAAGCCCGATATCAATAACATCAATTCCCAGTCCTTGAAGAGTTCCGGCAATAATATTGCGTACAAAGCTACCCGACAGGCGAGCATCTCTGCCAATTACCATTTTAGGTTTTGCATTCTTTTTTTTCTGGTACTTTTTTACCCATGTGCCGAATGCAGAGGTAAACTTTACAATTTCGGTAGGAGATAAACTATCACCGCCATTGCTTCCGATAGTACCCCTGATTCCTGATATAGATTTAATTAACGTCACTGTTTTTTCTTAGGGGACGCAAATGTAAAGTTTTTAGGGAAACCGCAGATTGCCCAAAATTCAAATCTTATTAAGAAGCTATTTAAGATTTGTTAATACAAATACAATAAATCTATTTTTACACACTAAAAATATTGGTTTTCAAAAAAATCAAACTCTATTTGGAATACCAGCAAGAATACTACCTCCTTAAAATAAAACAGTAAAAGCTTGGCAATTAAAAAAAATACCTAATTTAGCTGCATCAAATTTAGAAACGCATCCCCTATTCACTTGCGAATGAGAAAAATTATTTTCCTTGCTTTTTTTATTAGTCCTGTTATCACCCTTGCACAAATTGATTTTGGTTCGCCGTCTGCCACATCCAGGGGAGGCTCTGTTACAGCCGTTTCTACGGACTGGGAAGCGATAGAAATAAATCCTTCTAATCTTGGATGGAAAAGCAACCCTAAATTTACCATGGGCCTCGCGAATATTGGGATAAATGTCCAGGATAATGGAGTGAATGTTCCATTATTCAAACAAATAATACAGAATGCTGATTCTCTAGGTACTAAGACCTTAGGGAAAGGTGAAATAGATAATTTATACTCGGCTCTGACAGCACCGGGAGGATTAAATATTAGTACCACTATCACCTGGGCAGCTCTTTCTTTTTCCATTCCTAAGATTGGCGGATTTGCTTTTAACCTGTCAGATGAGATTTATGTCCATGCCTATCTTAACCAAGATGCCGCCAATGTATTCTTTAAGGGAATCAATTCATCCATATATAGTGACACCAACGCTGCCCACGAGTTAATAGCCAATGTATTCCAGGGAACCAGCGTGGGAGGATACGATTACCGGGAACTGAATATGGATTATGGACGCAAGATTTTGACCATAAGAACACATGGCTCGGGCGATGGAGGAGCATATTTTGAGAGTTCAGAATACCTTAATGATAAGTTGAAAACCTATGATACTGCTGTTGCCAAGCCGATTGAAATATATTTCGGCTTCGGATTAAAACCCATATGGGGACTGGCAGACTATACAGGCTTGATATCAGGTGGGCAAAATATTGAAAACGGAACGATTGTTTATACCGACCCGGGATATTTTAAACATCCTATGTCTACTATTTTTAAAGCTAATGGAAGGGGTTTCGGGTATGATTTTGGATTAAGCGCCACCTACCGGAAATGGAAAATAGGCGTGTCAGTAATAGATTTGGGCAAAATAGAATGGCAGAATAACCAGTTCAGTGCTTCTACCCTCTACTTCCCTTCATTAGACAGTGCCGAGTCACAGGGTGTCAGCAAAAGTGAAACTAAAATATTCAACTCGTTTGTAAATTATAACCAAACGGGAGGCAATCCGAATTTTTCTACCCAATTACCTTCCAAATTCCGCAGTGGTATAAGCTACCAGGTTACAAATGGAATCCAGCTTTCTTCTGATTATGTAGCACCCTTAAACAGTGTGGAAGGAAATATCTTAAACCCTTATTTTGCAGTAGGAGCACACATACATTTTTTTGGTGTATTTAACTTCGGCGTAGGGTTTGCTACTGAAAAAGGGTTTGGAAACCTTGTGCCGGTGGGAGTTTATCTCAATATAGGCTACTTTGAAATTTATGCAGCCACGAACGACTTCCTTTACTTTGTAGACCCCAACAGCACTCACGTTTTCTCCGTGGCTACAGGAATCAGGTTGTTTGGATTTTAAAAATGAAGAACTGGTAACATGAAAAATACGATTATTGTTATTATATCTTTCTTATCCATAGCCGGAAATATTATTGCGCAAACTCCTGTAAAAAAAGATACAGTTAAAACAATTACTATTTCACCCGAACAAAATGCTAAGCTAAACTATAATAATGGGCTGGCAGATTTTTCAAAAGGCAGCTATTCAACTGCACTCCTCAAGTTTAACCAGGCTATTGCTGATAATCCAAAATTTGAACCTGCCTACCTCGGTAGTGCCAATACACGCTTTAAACAAAAAGACTACAAAAATGCGATATACGATTATCAAAAAGCTACCGGCCTCGATACTGCCGATGACAAAGCATGGTACGGACTAGGAAGAAGTGAAGCAATGCTGGGGAACAAGGAGGAAGCTATAAACACCTTTATGCATGTTGTAAAGAAACACTCAGGTAATGCTGATGCCTGGTATTGCCTTGGCGAGGAACAAGCCCTTAACAACAACTACAAAGATGCAGCAATTGATTTTACCAATGCCCTTACTGCCAATGCTAATCTTACAGATGCATATAATGACAGGGGTACCTGCAACTACCAGTTAGGGGATTATAAAGCAGCTATTGACGATTACCGGCAGACTATCCTTTTTACGAAAACACCCGAAAGCTATAACAATCTTGGCAATGCAGAACTTAAAGACAAAGACGACGATGCGGCAATTGGAGCATTTAAGCAGGCCATTGCCTTAAATCCTACACTGCCCGGTTCATATGATAACTTAGGTGCAGTTTATCTTGACAAGCAAAATTTCCGGGAAGCAATAACTAATTTTAATAAAGCCCTGCAGCTTGACTCCAACTATTTTTATGCTTACTGTAACCGTGGCTTGGCAGAATATAAACTGAATAATTTGGATTCAGCGATAGCCGATTGCGATAAAGCAATTAAAATCAATCCCGAATACGGAAACGCTTATCTCAACCGGGGAATAGTGGAAGAACTTATGCGGAAAAGTGAAGATGCTTGCAGCGACTGGCAAAAAGCATCAACCTATGGAGTGGCAGTAGCCGACAACTATACCAAAAATTGTAAATGAGAATGAGTTATACGGTTTATTCCCAACAGATGTATTCGCGCAAAGTATCAAGGTTGCTTTTAACTCTTTGCTTTGTAAGCTTTGCATTATTGGGCTGGGCACAGGATAAGGAGTTCGTTAAAAAGAATTTTAAAGACGATAAAAAGGGATATAGGAAAGCTATGGACTCCATTAAAAAAGGAGACTCCTACTACCTGCTCGGAGCACATTTCTATCACTTTGCTATCCCTTATTATATGAGTGCGGAAAAGTTTAATCCGAACAGTGCAACCATAAACTATAAAATAGGGAAATGCATGATCTATTCATCTATGAAAACCCATGCTGCTACTTATCTTGAGATAGCTATCAGCCTGAATGCCGATGTGGCTCCTGATGCCCACTATTGCCTTGCACGGGCTTACCATTTAACCATGAACTGGGATAAAGCCAAATTACAATACAGTACTTACCTGCAAACACTTACCCCAGAACAAACCCGCCAAATAACGGATGTAAGGAAGAAAATTGATGAATGTAATAATGGCAAACTGCTTTCCCAATCTCCTACCCGTGCTTTTATAGATAACGTGGGCACTACCATCAATACTCAATACCCGGAATATAGCCCGGAAATAAGCTCCGATGGCTCCAAAATGATTTATACGGCACGTATCCCTAACGGTTCCAAAAAATCAATTGACGAAAAAGACGGGCAAAGTTTTGAAAACATTTTCATATCGTACTATAAGAATGGAAAATGGAGCCCCGCGGAAAATTTAGGTACTCCGGTAAATAAGGGTAAGTCTAACAATGCCGCTGCAGGCATTTCACCCGATGGACAAACCTTATATATATATCATTCCTCACGCAATGGAGATATTTATCAAACCCATTTAGATAATAATGAGTGGACCAAGCCCCAAAAAATGGCTAAGCCTATTAATTCTGATGGTAAAGAAACTTCTATCACTTTTTCGCGGGATGGGAAAACAATGTATTTCGTAAGTGACCGCTTGGGTGGATATGGTATGGGTGATATTTATAAATCAACTGCTGACGGCGAAGGAAACTGGAGCGACCCTCAAAACCTAGGAGCTGCCATTAACACCCAATATGATGAAAAAGGAGTATTCCTTCAGCCGGATGGAAACACCCTCTATTTTAGCTCGACGGGACACAACACGATGGGCGGATATGATGTTTTCAAAACTGTTTATGATAGCGGGCACTGGTCATCTCCTGAAAACTTAGGCTATCCTGTCAATACACCCGGCGATGATATATTTTTCGTAATGCCTTCCGATGGAAAACATGCTTATTACTCTTCCGATTTAAGATCCGGTTCGGGAGATATGGATATTTATATGATTACTTTTCTTGGTGCTGAAAAACCCATGATGGTGAGTACCACCCCCAATACCTTGTCAGGTATTACTTCTCATATCGCTGACGTAATGAGCACCGAAGCGGTAGCAGTACCGCTTGCTAACAGGGCGATCCTCAGCGGCATAGTGGTTGATTCAGAAACCCATACACCCCTGTTTGCTTCGATTGAGTTAGTGGACAACAAAAAAAACACGTCGGTCTCTCATTTTAATACTGACAGCCTTACCGGGAAATATGTTGTTACCCTTGTATCGGGTGTTAACTATGGCATAACAGTCAAAGCCGACAAACATCTTTTCTATTCTGCTAATCTCGATTTAACAGACTCTACACATTACCATGAGATTGTAAAAAATATTGCCATGCAGCCTTTGGAAGTTGGAAGCCACGTTGCCCTGCGAAATATTTTCTTCGATTATGATAAATCTTCATTACGGAAGGAATCAGCGGGCGAGTTGGTGCGAATAATTGATTTACTCCATAAGTATCCTACTCTTAAAATTGAAATTGATGGGTACACCGATGATAAAGGTGCTGTAGATTATAACATGGCCTTATCCACCTCAAGGGCACAGTCAGTAATTAATTATTTGAAAACTCATGGAATTGCGCCTGGCCGGCTTACGGCAAAGGGATTTGGTGCTGCTAACCCGGTTGCAAGTAATGCCACCGATGCCGGCAGGCAACTAAACCGCCGTACAGAGTTCAAGATTACCGGCAAATAGGAGAATTTTTCTCTCATTTATTCATATTAAATTAATATTTCCTTAATGAAGTGAGGGTACTTTTGATTGCATAAATTCACCCTCATGAAAAAGATTTCCCTTTTCCTCACACTCTTAATTGGGGCACTCTCACTGTTATTTTTCTCCTCCTGCAACCATAACCCTGTTATTGAAGATTACACCTTCGTAGTAACCGGAGATGACCGCATAGCTCCGGACGATACGAACGCTAATAACCCGAGCACTACCAATACCTACCAGCTTAAACGTATGTTTAAAGAAGTATCGGAATTGAGCCCCTTGCCTAAAATGCTAATTTTTAACGGTGACCTTGTACTTGGTTATTGTGATGGAGACACTGTAAAGCTCGCCAACGAACTAAAAGAATGGATAAAAATATATCAGGCATCCCCATTACCTGCTAAGGGAGTACGACTAGTGGCATTCCCCGGAAATCATGAAACAGCTGAAAAAATCGGTTCAGGGAAAATTGCCTATGCCCCGGATGAAAGAACCTTTGTTCGTGAAATGAAAGACTATATCGCCGGAGATAATGGGCCTCATTATACCGGGTTGAGGCCCGGAACGGATAGCCTGATGACAGACCAAAGCAGGCTAACCTACTCTTTCAATTTTGGAGGCGACCATTTTGTAATATTCAGCTCGGATGCCGTTTCCCGCGAAAGCCGTATACCCTTCCACTGGCTGGATAAAGATTTAAAGCAAGCCCGCAATGACGGAGCAAGGCATATTTTTCTTTTTGCCCATAAGCCGGCATGGAAAACCAGGTATGGAACCGAAGCAGGGCTGGATGAGTTCCCTGCTAATAGGGACAGTGCCTGGGCTGTAATGGAAAAATACAATGCTGATGTTTATTTCTGTTCTCACTTCCACCTTTGGGATTCGATACACAAAGGAAAAACATGGCAAATAGTTTGCGGAAATGCAGGAGCTCCTTGTCCCGAAGATTGGATTGGGCCTTACTATGGATTTACCGTTGTAAGGGTTCATTCACAAAAAGTTGATATTACCAGCATGGGCCGTGACCTGGATTTGAAAACCTATACGGCACCCAGAGATGAAAAAGCAACTATGATTCGTGCTAAGTTTACTATTGGACAATAGGAAAAATAACGATGACCGATGAATCTGCTGTAGAATTGTTTATCGTTCTACCACCAGTTTGCCCTCTCCAACCAGGTTACCGTTTGTTTCGGTAATGCGATACAGGTAAATTCCATTAGGCTTATTACCTAAGTTAATGGTATTATCGCCCTGAGCTTGATTCAGGGTTCCATTGTATACTTTTTGCCCCATCATATTATACACTTCAAGATTCCTAACTCCCAATTCATAATTCTTAATTTGGAATGTAAACATACCACTACTTGGGTTTGGATAAACTGTTAATTGCCTATTTCCAGCTATTGATGGGGGAATACTTGCAACTTCCACATCACTCACTTCCCTCACAACCTGGTTATTTACATCCGCAATATAAAGATTAAAGTACCTGTCAAGGGCAATTCCAACTGGGCTATATAATTCGGCAGCAATAGCAAGTCCCCCGTCTCCGCTATATCCTACTTTGTGATTGGCTACAATGGTTTTAATAATACCCGATGAATTTACCTTACGGACAACATTATTATAAGTATCTGCTATGTACAGGTTACCCGAAGTATCCATAGCAACCCCACTCGGGTTGTACAATTCAGCAGCACTCGCATTACCACCGTCTCCGCTATACCCATGAGAATGGTTTCCTGCATAGGTGCTTATGATTCCCAATGTATTTATTTTGCGAACAACATTGTTCCCACCATCTGCTATATACAGGTTACCATAGCGGTCGGACGTAACGCCAGTAGGGCTTTTTAATTCAGCAGCAGTAGCAGGACCTCCGTCTCCGCTATACCCACCCGAAGGAAAAGAAATAGCATAGTTCCCCGCAACAGTGGTTATAATTCCTGCAGTGCTTATTTTGCGGACAACATTATTCGCATTATCAGCAATATACAGGTTGCCCAAAATATCGAAAGTAAGTCCTTCGGGTTCATTAAACTCAGCGGCAGTAGCGGGACCACCATCTCCACCATAGCCTAAATATCTTCCCGCAAGAGTACCAATTACACCCGACGAATTCACTACACGGATAACCTGGTTATATGTATCAGCAATATAGAGGTTGCCATGCGAGTCAACCATAACTCCATGAGGGTCATTTAATTCAGCATTAGTAGCAGGACCGCCATCTCCGCTATACCCCGGGCCATATGCGTTATATCCAGCAATGGTGCTTATTGTACCTGAAGAGTTTACCTTACGGATAACATTATTACTTCCGTCTGCTATATAAAGGTTGCCGGATAAATCAACAACAACCGCATTGGGATAGTTTAATTCGGCATCGGTAGCAGCCTTCCCATCTCCAATATAACCAGCCCCGTAGGAGTGATTCCCGGCAACGGTGTTTATCGTGATTTGTGAAAAAGTAAATAATGAAAAGCTAAAAATAAATAGCGAAACAGTACATAGTTTTTTCATGGGAAATTTTTTAAAAATCTAAAACAAAGATAATAAAATAATGTAAGCCCCTATCATTCGACCATTTATAGCATACAGATTCCGCATATTTTGCGATATTTGCAGCCCTTAAATTCTCAACTACCCGCTAATCACACTCTGTCATGTCAGACAATAAGCAAATCATATTCTCCATGGTTAATATCAGTAAGATATTACCCTCCGGAAAACAAATATTAAAAAATATATACCTCTCTTTTTATTATGGTGCAAAGATTGGGGTAATCGGTCTCAATGGTTCGGGTAAGTCTACACTGATGAAGATTATTGCCGGTATTGAACAATCCTATGATGGGCAAGTTCACTTTTCGCCGGGCTATAAAGTAGGGTATTTGGAGCAAGACCCTAAGTTGGACAAAACTAAAACCGTTATTGAGATTGTACGGGAAGGTGCTGCTGAAATAAATGCCCTGTTAAAAGAGTATGAAGAAGTAAACAACCGCTTTTCTGAACCGCTTTCAGACGACGAAATGAATAAGCTGGTAGAAAGGCAATCCTATTTGAATGACCAGATTGAACAACACGATGGCTGGAACCTTGACAACAAATTGCAGATTGCGATGGATGCTCTTCGCTGCCCTCCGGCAGATGCATCGGTTGAGAACCTTTCGGGCGGGGAGAAAAGAAGAATTGCCCTTTGCCGTTTATTATTGCAACAGCCCGACATTCTCCTTCTTGACGAGCCTACCAACCACCTCGATGCCGAATCTATTGACTGGCTGGAACACCATTTGCACGAATATCCCGGCACGGTAATTGCTATTACACACGACCGCTATTTCCTGGATAATGTAGCTGGCTGGATATTAGAACTCGACCGGGGTGAAGGAATCCCCTATAAAGGAAATTATTCCTTATGGCTGGAACAAAAAGGTAAACGCCTTGCACAAGAAGAGAAACAGGAATCGAAGAAGCAAAAAGCTTTGGCAAGAGAATTAGAATGGGTAAGAATGGGGGTGAAAGGCCGTAACGTAAAATCGAAGGCAAGGCTTTCTGCTTACGATAAGATGATGAGTGAAGATGTGAAAGAGAAAGAAGAAAAGCTGGAAATATTTATTCCTAATGGCCCCCGCCTTGGCAACGAAGTAATTGAAGCAACCCATGTTAAAAAAGCCTTTGGTGAAAAAATTCTTTTTGATGACCTTAATTTCCGCTTACCGCCTGCAGGTATTATAGGAATCATAGGTCCTAATGGTGCCGGAAAAACAACCTTGTTCCGACTGATTATGGAACAGGAAAAACCGGATGGAGGCTCATTCAAGGTAGGACAAACAGTTAAAATTGGTTATATAGACCAGGAGCATACTTCTATAGACCCTAACAAAACCGTTTGGGAAGTTATATCCAACAACCAGGAAAATATTATGCTGGGAGGACGCTTGATTAACTCCCGCGCTTATGTTGCCCGCTTCAATTTTAGCGGCCCCGACCAAGGAAAAAAATGCGGAGTGTTATCGGGTGGTGAACGCAACCGCTTGCAATTAGCGCTTACCCTGCGTTCAGAAGCTAATGTACTTTTATTAGACGAACCTACCAACGATATTGACGTGAATACACTCCGTGCCCTGGAAGAAGCACTGGAAGATTTTGCAGGTTGCGCGGTTATCATCTCCCACGACCGCTGGTTCCTCGACCGGGTTTGTACACACATCCTTGCTTTTGAAGGAGAAGGAAATGTTTACTACTTTGAAGGGGGATATTCCGAATACGAAGAGAACAAAGTGAAACGCCTTGGCGAAGATGCAAATAAGCCTTTCAGGCACAAGAAGCTGGTGATATAATTGTCAATTGAAACTATCGCCTGCTTTTAGCACGCATAATACTATCCCGTTTCATCTCAGTTTTTACCTTTTCCTTTTTGGCAGTATTGGTTTTCTTTAAAAAACCAAATACAAAAGTCACCAGCACGATGATGAAGGAAAGAATGGGTGCTATACGGCGGGCTTTATCGAGGAAAACAGAGGTTTGTTTTTTCTTGCGGTATTTTTTAAAATCGCCTTTGCAGTCAATTCCCTTTTGCCCGAGTTCAATAATATTTGCATTAGTTCCGCGATGGCACAGCCCTTCATCAATTAATACTAAAAGAGCCTTATTGTATATTCCTGTTATTTCCGCGGCAGTGCGGTCATCATATCCCTCTGTTTGATGCTGCAGGAAGTCTGAAAAAATAATAGTTCCATTAATGTCATCATGAACTGCCTTGAGTAGGATTTCAGCTCCCTGGTTTACCTCCATGCTGCAAAATTAACCTTTAGTACCAAATAAATCGGTGAAGTGAGGCAGGTAATAAAAATATAACCTACGCCTTTGTAATATGCAAAAACCTTCCTGTCCTTTTAAAGAAGTTGCGATAGGCATCGGCATCGAAAATGGCAGAATCAACGGCAGCTTTATAGGTTAAAAATATGCCAATAGGAACAAGCACCATGGAAGGCAGCCATGAACCTGCGAATACACTCATTGCTCCTTCTCGCGCCGACTTAGTTCCTAAAATGGAAAGTATGTAATACAATACAAAAAAGAGTGCTGCCACCACCACGGGCATACCTAGTCCACCCTTGCGTATAATAGCACCCAGCGGGGCGCCGATGAAAAACAAAAGAAAACAGGCAAACGGGAAGGTAAACATCCGTTCCCATTCAAGGTCCCGGAGGATAATGCCTGTTTTAGATGCATCTATTTCGGAAGAGGACTCTTCTACCAGGCTTTTGGAATTACGTACCTCATTGATGGCGGCATCTACAACCACCCTCCTGTTTTGTTCTGTTGTAAAGCGCGAAGGGCGGATATTGCGCCAGGTAATGTTTTGTATACTCATAAAGCCCTGCGCCGCTTCTTTACTAAACTTGTCTTTGCTTCGTTCCTGGCCTGCTTTTATAGAATCTACCGAATTGCTCAGTTGACGCATATCCATCATCTGGTAATCACTTTTGAATAATTCTTCTTTAGTACGGCTAAACCGGAAACTCGATAAATCAAAATATACTGTTTGCTGCTGAAAGTGGTTTTCCAGCATGGGATGAGTAATCCTGTCCTGGCTGCTGTTATCCATTATTTCCTCGTATGAATTGCCGTCGTTCATCATGAGTATCATATAGCGCTGGTCGGCCGACATGGTCATTTTCCCTGATTTGGCAAGCTCTACTTTCACATTTCCCATATTCGAGGTGTGGTCATAAATCATAATGTTGTGCATGGTTTCCTGGTCGGCATCTTTACTGCCTATGCGTATGCTAAAGTCATTGATGCCATTGTAAAACACATCGGGCTGAAGGTTGAGGGCAGGCTTGGTATTTTGTATATCCCACAAAAGGGAATTCATTTTTAGGTTTACCACCGGAAGGCAATAATTAGCAAATAAAAAAGCCCCTATGGAAATACCCAACACAAGCGTAGCAAGTGGAGCCATGATACGGGTAAGAGAAAGCCCGGAAGACTTCATAGCTACCAGCTCAAAGTTTTCGGCCAGGTTGCCGAATGTCATAATGGAAGCAAGCAGTATAGCCATGGGCAATGCAAGCGGAACCAGGTACAGCGTTACCCAGGCCATAAATTTGGTTATAACAAACCACGATAAGCCCTTTCCGACCAGGTCGTCAATATACTTCCACAAAAACTGCATCAATAAAATAAACAGGGCTATTACGAGGGTCAGCGCAAGCGGACCCATGAATGACTTGATAATATGGCGGTAAAGAGCCTTCAATCGAATTGTTGAAACCTCAAAAATAGGAAAGCTATCTGCATAAAACTTACAAATCCCATGAACTTGGCTCACTTTTAACACTATTTATTATTTTTGCCACCCATTCATATGATTAACAACAAGAAAATAGTAGTTGTGCTTCCGGCATATAATGCAGAGCGCACATTAGAACAGACATACAAGGAAATACCCTTCGATATTGTAGATGAGGTAGTTTTGGTGGATGACGGCAGTAAAGATAAGACCGTTGAAGAAGCTAAAAGACTGGGCATACAGCATATCATCCAGCATGAAAAAAACCGGGGGTATGGAGGCAACCAAAAAACCTGCTATAACAAAGCCCTCTCTATTGGAGCTGACATTATTATTATGCTCCACCCCGATTACCAATATACTCCAAAACTAATACACGGCATTTCGTATATCATTGCTGACGAAGTATATCCGGTGGTACTGGGCTCAAGGATACTTGGCAAAGGGGCTTTGAAAGGTGGTATGCCATTGTATAAATTTATTGCGAACCGTTTTCTTACTTTTTCACAAAATATACTTATCGGGCAAAAGCTGTCGGAATACCATACAGGTTATAGGGCATACACGAAGGAAGTGCTCGAAACAGTACCTTATGAATTATGCTCGAATGATTTTGTTTTCGATAATCAAATCATCTCCCAGATTTTTTATGCCGGATTCGAAATAGCAGAAGTAACCTGCCCTACCAAATACTTTAAAGAAGCTTCGTCTATCAATCTTAAAAGGAGTATTACATACGGCTTTGGCGTACTTGGTACATCGTTCAAGCACTTCTTTCAACGCATAGGCCTCATCCATTCTCCCATGTATAAGATGAGGAAGTAAGTGCGATAGTAGGAGGCAAGAATATTTCATTTTCATTCACTTTCAGGAAATGAACTTTTTGTATTTTTACATCAAAATTACTCCCCGATGAAAAACACATTAAAACTCAGCTCCCTTATTTTACTATGTATATGCTGTCATGCAGGCACAAAGCCCACCGACCCCATTACTTTTCACAACAATGGCAACTCGGTGGTTTTTCTTGATTCCTATTATTCCAATTACTATAACGATATAAAAAGCGATTATTCCAATAGCATCAAATACTATGATGCAGATATAAAACGTCCCATTTTAGATACTTACTTTTCAAAATGCGAGTATACTTTCCTTGTACAAATGTCATACCAGTACCCCATAATGGATACATTAGGAATGGTGAAAAGCATTGTTGAACTAAATGATAATCGTACCAAAATATCCCAACTCATTTTTGCAGCACTTGATGATTGTAATAAGTATTTAAAAAATGACAGTATAACCGTCTATATAAAGCCTGCAACGGGGTATGAAAAAATGATGATTTCTAAAATGGGAGGCATAACTGCACTCACGACAGGAAAAAAACAAATTATTTTGGCAGTTGACCCGACAGTGGCTTCGTGGCAGGAAACGATAAAATACAATATTGCACATGAATTCAACCATACCTATTGGACTAAAATGTGCTTTGCTACTAATCCGTCCTGGACACTTCTCAATTATCTTGTTTTTGAAGGAAGGGCTGATTCGTACGCTCACTTTATTTATCCCCAAACAAATGCGCCATGGACATCCTCTTTATCTGACACAGCCGAAACCGGCTTATGGGGTACAATTAAATCTCAATTATCTAACCAGGATCAGGGTTTTCAGCGCAAGGTAATGTTTGGCGATAGGGATAAGTATCCATTGTGGGGCGGTTATACATTGGGATACCGGATTGTACAATCTGCCTTGAAAAATAATCCAAATCTCATGCCCTCTCAATGGGCAGTGCTTCCGCCAGATAGCATTTTAAAAATGAGCAGTTATAGGCCGTAGTCCTCTTACAGGTTATTCGTTATAAAATTAGTGAGCCTTGTGAAGAGGTAATGCCTTGTATTGCCCCCATATATGCCATGATTTTTGTCTGGATAAATCATTAAGGAGAATGGCTTTTCAGCTTTTTCGAGGGCGTGTATAAATTCTACTGTGTTTTGGAAATGTACATTATCATCTCCGGTGCCGGCTACCAGCATATAATTTCCTTTTACTTCGTTGGCATAGTTTATAGGTGAGCCTTCTTTGTAACCGTCGGAGTTCTCGCCGGGGGTACGCATATAGCGCTCGGTATATATGCTGTCGTAAAACTTCCAGTCAGTAACAGGTGCCACTGATATGGCAGCCTTAAAAACACCTGCACCTTTTGTAATGCACATAGCAGCCATGTATCCTCCATAGCTCCATCCCCAAATACCTACGCGGGTTCTATCTACATAGCCGCGCGACTGGAAATATTTGGCACCTTCAATCTGGTCCTCGGTTTCATATTTTCCCAAATGCAGATAGGTGCATTTTTGAAAATCAGCTCCCCTTGCACCTGTTCCCCTATTATCAACTGATGCAACTATGTACCCCTTTTCTGCCAGCATCTGAAACCACATTCCGTTTAGCCCATCCCAGGAGTTATCAACGGTATTGATACCCGGCCCTCCATATACATACATCAGCACCGGGTATTTTTTCGTGGAATCAAAATCGGGCGGAGTAATTACCCATCCATTTAAATTATTACCCTGTGTGGTAGTGAATGAGAAAAATTTCTTTTCACCCAAATTATAATGAGTCAATGTATCCTTCAAAGCCTTGTTGTCTTCCAACACTCTTAATTGCTTACCGTCGGAACTGTGTAAGGTGATAAGGCTTGGGGTTTCTACATTTGAGAATGTATTGATATAATAATGGTAATTTGAACTGAAATCAGCACTATTAAAACCTATTAACGTAGAAAGCTTCTTCTGGTTTTTACCATCCCATTTTATACAATCAAGGTCCCTGTCAACAGGTGATGTTTCCGAAGAAATATAATAAAGGATATGCGTTTTTTCATCTACTCCTTTTAAACCCATCACATCCCATTTGCCTTTGGTAATTTGGTTTATCAATTTTCCATCTATGGAATATCTATACAAGTGCATATACCCGTCCCTATCGCTTTGCCATATAAATTCTTTATTGTTATTAATAAATGTAAGCGCATCATTTATCTCGATATAAGTGCTGCTTGTTTCGGTAAAAACAGGTGTTGTTTTCCCGGTTGATGCATTTGCCAGAACAAACACCAGGCTGTCCTGGTGCCTGTCCATAAATTGTACCGATAATTGAGAAGAAGATTGTGTCCACTTGATTCTTGGTATATATTCAAATGAACCCGTAGGAATTATATTGGCGTTAGTTCCATTGGGTATGTTATAAATTTTTATGGCAACAGAAGGATTAGGAGTTCCTGCTTTGGGATAGCGGAAACTATATACTGTAGGGTACAATGAATCGTGGTATTCATTCATAGAAAATACAGGCACTTTGGAATCATCAAAGCGGTAGTAGGCAATAGATTTACTGTCCGGCGACCAAAAATAGGCACATGTCACCACAAATTCTTCCTCATATACCCAATCACTCACCCCGTTAAAAACATCATCGGAACCATCGGTGGTGATGCGTTTAGTATTGTATCTGCGTACAGAATTGGACCGGGGAAAATCCCCGACCCCTTCTATAATAGCAGGAGTATCAGTATAGTCAAGCATATTCAATTCATACAGGTCGCCTTTATATACCCATGCCACACTATTTCCATCGGGCGATAGAGTAGCATACATTACCTTTCTACCATCCATTAGGAGTATAATTCTTTTCTCTGCCCGGTTCCAAACATAATATTGTGCAATGGTGGAATGCCGGTAGATGCTTTCTGTTTTCGTTGAGATTAAAATATTTTTCTCTCCCTTGCCTAATTCATAGTCATCTATTCTCATCTCATACCCTGCTTTTGCAAGCTGGCTGCCGGTTAACAAAGTATCGACAGGCTTTCCGGTGGCATAACTATACGCTACAATTGCCGGCTCCTTTCCGCTCTCTGAAAGAGTTGTGTACTCGTCTCCTTCCGAAGTGGACCTTAACTCATCTATTCCCTGCGGATGAAATTTGTATTGGGTCCATACATCATCTATAGTGACATTCTGCTTTTGCGAATAAGCGGAAAATGCAACACATAAAAATAACAGGAGCATAAATTTATTTTTCATAATATTTATTGTTTCTTAGGAGCTTTTGTAATATCGTCGAAAGTATTTTGTATTCCGTGGCTTGGGTCGTCAGCCGGGGAACGGAAGAATTTTCCATTAGGGCTAAGCATAAAATATTCCGGCAAAGCTTTTACATCATATTGCTGCATCACCCTGTGGTGTTCATCAAATAAAAAGGTCCATGCAAAATTTTTATTCGTTTTCAGAAAATTAACCAAATCATTATAGTTTTCGTCCTCATCAATGAACACAAAATTAATTTTCTTCCCATACTGTTTATGTAGTTCTGGAAGTATCTCCATCTGGCTGATAGATGCACTGCTGCTAGTTTTAAAGAATGCCAGGTAAACGTATTTTCCCCTAAAATCGAGTATGCTGTTTATGTCTCCTTTAGAATCTTTCAAGGCAAAATCGGGAGCATTATCTCCCTTCACTACATCCGAAAATGAAGCAAGCATATCTTCTGCTATTGTTTTATCTTCCATTATCCTGGTAGAGCTGCCGATAGTCTTCAGCAATATTTTAATGTTCTCCTTGTTATAGCCCCTGCTGTAATAAAATTCATACAAGCCTTTCAGCAAAACCAGTTCGCAAAGAGAGTCATTGCGCAACAAAGGATTTATTTTCAGCACCTCCATTAAATCGGGATAATCAGGCTTATCAATAAATTTTTCAATGTCGCCCCCTTCTCTTGTCAGGGTCATATTGCCCATATAATCTTCAAAATAATCGTTGAAGAATTGCATGTATTGGTAATTATTATATAAAATTGGTTTACCCTGGATATATTTTTTTGCCAGCGTTTTGTGTCCTTCCAAAATATTATCTCCTATTTCGGCAATGGTATATGTCATGTATCCCAAAAAGTCAGGGTTATGAATGTCTTTATAACGCAAAAGCATGGCATCATAAAAACTGTCAACATAATGTGCTGCTTCCTTTTTAATAAAGTGCTGGTAATTTTTCATCCAGAAATTACTGAACTGGTAATTGAAATCCATAATGAGATTATTCACCTCCGTAGAGTCATCTATATATAATTCCAGGTTCACGGTATGTTCAATATATGGATTTTCGTAATGAGTGGTATCCGGAGCAGGAAATACAACCCGGTAATAATTGCCCGGAACCGCATACAGGTCGCCCTTATAATTATCAATACTCAGGTAAACGTAGGTACAGTTCTTTAATTCATCTAAGTGAAATTTGAATTTCCCGCTATCGCTTATTTCAGCAGAAGCAATTGGCAGAGGTGTATATGTAATAAAATCTTTATACGTGGACAGGTTGACCGTTTTGCCTTTATAGGCAGGGGCATACCCCTCAATGGTCGCAGGCTGGGCTTGAACAAATGCCGGCAGGAGCCACACACAGGCACTTACATATTTCTTGTAAAATGACATGGTTATTTTAGCTCAATACCCGATGGAATAAATTGGCTCACATCTCCTCCATGTCTTAAAATTTCACGAATAATGGTGGAACGAATACCCGAAAATTCGGGAAGAGTGAGCATGAATATAGTTTCCAAAGTGGGTTCCATCATCCGGTTCATTTGGGCAATATTGCTTTCATATTCAAAATCGGTAACAGAGCGCAACCCGCGCAGAATGTACCGGGCATTATGTTTCCGGCAAAACTCGACAGTGAGGGAGGAATAATCAACTACTTTTATTTTAGGCTCCGAAGCAAATATTTGTTCCAGCCATTTTTTACGTTTCTCCAGCGGAAACATGTACGATTTGGTGGAATTACTCCCGATAGCTACAATAATAAAATCGAACAAAGGCAATGCCCTATGCACGATTGATTCATGCCCTTTGGTAACAGGGTCAAATGAACCGGGGAATACTGCTATTCGGGACATAAATTCAGAATTATGAATGAAGGAGAACAGTAAATCTTAACGCAAATATAATTATTTGACAAGGATATGCCATGTTGGTACGGAAAAGAAGGTTGGAGGTTACTTGGAAATTATTAACGATAGTCCCTTTTAGTGTGGAAGATGAATTAATATCTAAGTTGTAAGAACCTCTTATTGTACAGGAAAACAAACACGAAGTAGTTGAAGAATAGCCAAAATACAAATACACAGCCATATTCCAAGTAAAGTACCGGAAGCAATCTTCTCCCTTTTCAATCCAATTATATACCCGGTGAGTGTAGCTGCCAATAAAACAAGTGATGCGTAACTCAGAAATAAGTGACCCGGGTAATGCTGTATTTGAAAAACGAGCCAAAATAAATATGTAATACTCCCCAAAAGTCCAGTCAGCCTATACCATGCTTTTGGCTTTTCCTTGACAAATACAAAAACAGAATAAATTATAAAATAGAGTATAAGAAGAAGAGCGAAAACGTTTAATAGTATGAGAAAGGGCATATTCATATTCCCAATATAAGAGTGTTATCCTCTATACCTCCACCATCTTCCTGCTAATTACCTTTTCTGCGGCGCTTACAATATCGGGAACATCTAAACCATATTTTTTCATGAGTTCATCGGGGGTGCCGCTTTCGCCAAAGGTGTCTTTCACCGCAACAAATTCCATGGGAGTAGGCAGTTCTTTGGCTAATACGTGAGCAATGCTTTCTCCAAGTCCGCCATACATATTATGTTCCTCAGCGGAAACCACGCACTTTGTTTTTTTCACCGATTGAAAAATAGCGGCTTCATCAAGCGGCTTGATGGTATGAATATTTATCACCTCAGCAGAAATACCTTTTTCTCTTAATATGGATTCTGCTTCCAGCGCTTTCCACAAAAGATGCCCCGTTGCAAAAATACTAACGTCAGTGCCTTCAATAAAAGTGATTGCTTTACCTATTTCAAAATTCTGGTCAGCGGGAGTAAATACCGGTATCGCAGGCCTGCCAAAGCGCAAATAAACCGGCCCCACATGCTTTGCAATAGCAAGCGTAGCAGCTTTAGTTTGGTTAAAATCACAAGGATTGATAACAGTCATGCCCGGCAGCATCTTCATCAGCCCAATGTCTTCCAATATCTGGTGTGTAGCACCATCTTCGCCAAGCGTAAGTCCCGCATGAGATGCGCATATTTTTACATTTTTACGCGAATAGGCAATAGACTGGCGTATTTGGTCATAAACCCTCCCGGTAGAAAAATTGGCAAATGTTCCCGTAAAAGGAATATAGCCTCCAATGGTGAGTCCGGCAGCTATACCCATCATATTAGCTTCGGCAATGCCCACCTGAAAAAAACGTTCAGGATATTTTTTAGCAAATGCATCCATTTTCAGCGAACCTGTAAGATCAGCACAAAGGGCAACTACATTCGGGTTTTTATCTCCAAGCTCAAGCAGTCCTACCCCGAATCCTGAGCGGGTATCTTTCTTTTCTGTATACGAATATCTATTCATACTAACATTTGTTTATTCAATATTTACAATAGTGGAAGCTCCCGGTTTCACCTCAAAACCATTATCAACGGTAAAGATAGTTTGTTTAACATCCTGCGGGCGATATATGATGCGGTACCTGCCCGGCTGTAAGGTTATTACCTGTTTTGCAGCCAATTTATCAATGTTACAAACCCACACTATTTTACCTCCGTTATCTTCATAAATACTGCCGGGCCCGATGGTGTGCTTGTTAATAGTCACCACTCCCGCCTCGGGTATAGTAACCGTAGTGGTTGAACTTTGTGAAACTCTTACCCCGCTTTCATATATCCTGGGCAGCGTAAGGATTTCCATATCGTACTTACCCGTCAAATACTTTTCAGTGGATTCTACATATTGCACATTGAGTATATTGTCATCATCGTGTTTCTTTATGATAACACCGAGGCTCTTGTAATCGTTTTCATCTCCCGCCATCTCAATAATACTACTGCCCAAGTGAATTTAATGGATGCCGGAGAAAAGCCCACTGAAACAGATGTTGCTATGACTTTTTATGATCAGGTTACCGGCAGGAGGATTTATGATTTTATGCACACTATAAATGATTACGGCAATCCCGATACCATATATCTTGATCCGAATGTTACT
>Ga0206994_1067_pt1 | contig 22296 bp, 17 predicted proteins | sample Alteio_BWMinCont_4_FD_153485 | JGI IMG/M metagenome (GOLD analysis project Ga0206994, IMG submission 153485) | Enriched cells from forest soil in Barre Woods Harvard Forest LTER site, Petersham, Massachusetts, United States -... | ecosystem: Environmental > Terrestrial > Soil > Temperate forest >...
AGGAAAATCTATAGGGACTTTTGTTAACCGATAAACGTAGTTGGTGAAACTCATAATATTTATCAATGTCATAAGATCGATAAGTGCAGCCATATTATACCCTGTTTCAAAAAAGGCATTTAACAGCTCCTCATTTACATCTCCTTTGTTTTCGATGACGGATCGAATGATATTAAAAATAGCCTGCCATTTTACTTCATGAAAGTTTCCTGCCCGAAGCTGCAGTTTATTACTGATAATAGTAAGTCTGCTATATACTTCATCTGAATTTACACACATTGATTTTGCTATTTATATAAAAGTACTGAATTGATTGATCTAATTAATACTTGTAAATCTATATTTAGTACCCGGTTTTAAATTTTATTTTTGATTGTAAAACTAAATAATATACTTTAGCGCTCTATTTTACCTGTGTTCTATAAGGTAATACATAACGATTGCTACCTAACTATACTCCACACTTTATCAATTATTGTCGGTTAACTATTTATTTAGTTGAGCTAATTGTATTTTATTCTTTTTAAAATAAGAAACTATTTAGCCGATTGATATCTATTTTTTATTGACATCATAAGAATTTTTTAAAAGTCTTATGGTCGATGATGTGATAATGGTGTGCCTTGTTATTAGTAGTGCATGATGGCTGGCTATTTTTATAAAGTGTATTTGCTTCCTTATAATAAATTAAAAACGATTGCCTTTTATCAAAACTAAAAAATGAATTATGAAACGATTATTGCTACTTATGTCTTTATGGAGTTTCTCCATGTGTTTTCAACAAGTCAGGGCTCAAACAGTTGCCAAGCCTGCATTATTAGGATACTGGCAAGACTGGGATGATGCAAGTAGTCCTTATATACAAATTGATCAGGTTGATTCCTGCTACAATAATGTAGTTGTTGCTTTTGCTGTTCCTATTAATGGAACGCTGTATCAAATTGGATATACTCCAATTTCCGGTACGTCGGCTGCATTTATTAGCCAGATCCAAACCTTGCAAAGTCAGGGGAAAAAAGTAATTGTAAGTATAGGTGGAGAAAGCGATCCAGTCTCTATACAGACGGCTGCACAACGTGATATTTTTGTCAGCTCCTTGGATGGAGTTTTAAATACTTATGGTTTTGATGGTGTTGATATTGATTTTGAAGGGACCTCCCTTTCTATATCAGGTGGCACAATTGCAGCTCCTGTAGATGCACCTATTGTAAATCTTATTGGGGGCTTAAAACAGGTGATGCAGGATTATCGAGCTTCTCACAATAAAAAAATGCTATTAACAATGGCTCCTGAAACTGCCGATGTACAAGGTGGTATGTCTGCCTATGGAGGGATCTGGGGCTCACAATTGCCTGTCATTAATGCGCTACGCGATTCATTAGATATTTTACAAGTACAGCTGTATAATACTGGTAGCATGTATGGTGTTGATGGTAAAATCTATACAGAAGGTACAGCTGATTTTATTGTTGCAGAAACAGAAGCAGTAATACAAGGATTTAATACTGCCGGTGGTGCATTTGCAGGATTGCCCGCGAGTAAAGTTGCTATTGGATTGCCGGCCTGTGCAGGTGCTGCAGGCGGCGGTTTTACAGATACGGCAACAGTAAGAATGGCGGTTAATTATTTGTTAGGTAAGGGCCCTAAACCGGGATCATATACTTTACAACAAGCAGGTGGTTATCCGTCATTAGGCGGTATGATGGACTGGTCCATTAACTGGGATAAAGTTTGTAGCAATAATACGTACGCCGCAAATTTTCAAAAAATATTTGGCAATACTGTAGTTGTTACGCAACCTCCTGTTATATCAAGTTCAGCAACAGCAAGCGGAACTGTGGGAACAGCGTTTAATTATAACATAACGGCAACGAACACCCCAACAAGTTATGCTGCAACAACATTGCCGGGAGGCTTAACTATTAATACATCAACTGGTGTAATTAGTGGTATGCCTACAGTAGCTGCAACCTCTACCGTTACAATAAGTGCGATCAATGCTGGAGGTACAGGTACAAAAGTAGTAACGATCACTATTGCTCCCGCGACGCCAAGCGTACCTGTAATATCAAGTGCCCCAACAGCAAATGGTACAGTAGGAACAGTGTTTAGTTATAACATAACGGCTACGGGTAGCCCAACAAGTTATTCGGTGGGAGGTACGTTACCAGCAGGGTTAACTTTTGCTGGCAGTACAATAAGCGGTACGCCAACAGCGGCTGGCACTTTTATCGATACTGTAAAAGCGACAAATGCGAGTGGTACAGGAAAACAGAGCATTACAATAACGATTATATCAATTAATAGTCCTGTGATCACCAGCGCAGCAACTGCAAGCGGTATAGTTGGTACCACATTTAGCTATAGTATAGCAGCAACAAATAATCCGACAAGTTTTGCAGTGACAGGTACATTACCTGCAGGCCTAACAGTTTCAGGTGCAACGATAAGCGGTACGCCAACAGCATCGGGAACTTTTGTTACTACAATAAAAGCAACAAATGCAGGAGGTACGGGAGCTGCTACTTTAACGATCAGTATTGCGGCCGCGGGAACTTGCACAATACCTGCATGGAACGCTGCCACACAATATGTAGGTTCATCAGTAGTGTCAAGAGGTGGTAATCAGTACACAGCAAAATGGTGGACACAAAATGATGATCCTCTTCTAAATAGTGGTCAATACGATGTATGGCAATTGAACGGTCCTTGTGGTGGAGGTGCAGTCAACATTAATCCAACAGTAGCTATTAATTCGCCAGCAAATAATGCAAGCTTTACAGCACCGGCAAATATTGTTATCGCTGCAACAGCGGCAGATGTAGACGGCACTGTTGCTAAGGTTGATTTCTACAATGGTTCAACTCTGTTAGGTACTGCTACAACAAGTCCTTACAGCTTAACCTGGAGTAATGTAGTTGCAGGTTCTTACACAATAACTGCAAAAGCTACCGATAACGCAGGAGGTACAACAACTTCTACGGGAATAAATATAACAGTAAATTCAGCTGCTAATATTAATCCAACTATTGCTATTACCGCACCAGCTAACAATGCAACATATACAGCACCGGCTACTGTTGTTATTACAGCAACTGCAGCAGATGCAGATGGTACTGTTGCTAAGGTTGATTTTTATAATGGCTCTACTTTATTGGGCACGGTAACATCAGTTCCATATAATTTCACCTGGACCAATGTTGCTGCAGGAACATATACGTTAACCGCAAAAGCTACTGATAACGCAGGAGGTACAGCAATATCGGCAACAACGGATATTACAGTTAATGCTGCAACTGGTCCGGATGCTTGTGCTACAATAGCACAATACGTTTCAACAGGAGGTAATTATGGCCCTGGAAGTATTGTTAAAAATGATGGCAATCAATATCAATGTAAACCATGGCCTTATTCAGGATGGTGTTCTATTGCGCCATCTGCGTATGCACCAGGTACGGGAACAAACTGGACAGACGCGTGGACATTGATAGGAAGCTGTACAGCAGCGCAATCACGTGCTGAATTTGTAGATCCTGTAGAAAATAAAACTGATACAAGTACTAATGATGTTACGTTGTATCCTAACCCTGGCGCAAGTGGAAAAGCATCCACAATAACCTTATTGTTTGATACTGCGCCGGGCGATATACTGTTGAATGTAATAGATGCGAATGGCAAAACAGTTGCAACGCAACATTATTCTACTGTAGAAAGATCACAGCAAGTAACATTACCTGCATTGAGTAGCGGATTTTATTTTATTCGTATTCAGGGTGAATCTACAATATGGAATAAAAAATATCTGATACAATAAAATAAACAATAGTTATTGAGCATAGCTATTTTTGAAATGGAATAAATAAAAAGAGGTTGAAATTTTCAACCTCTTTTTATTTATTATGTTTTAGCTGATCTGTTAACATTTCATAAAAGGTTTTAATTACTTAGATAATTTATCAGGTGCAGTCTTAAGGCATCTCTCATTTTTAATTTATTAGCATTCAAGAATATATTTACTATACCCTTTTATAGTCGCTTTTCTGATCGAATTAATACCAATTGGTATAACTATTGCGGTGTTTCGTGACAAACAAATTGTCATTAAATTAGAAATAATTATTATGAAATGTGATCCAATATGCAAACCCTATGCAAGCAAAAAAATAAAAACGATATTTAGATCCCGTGCTAATTTTAAATGGAACCTTCCTGATAAAATTGCGAAGCCATCTTCTTTTTTATCGGCACTGACATATTATATTGTAATTCCTGTTATTTATTTATTTTCTATAATGCCTTTTTGGCTTCTTTATTTATTTTCTGATCTTTTATATTTCTTGTTATATTATATTGTTGGATATCGCAAAAAAGTAATAGAACAAAATTTGCGTAACTCTTTTCCGCGAAAAACGGATAAAGAAATTAATACTATCGCAAGGGATTTTTATAAACATTTTTGCGATTTTTTTATTGAAACGATCAAGATGCTCACGCTTAGTAAAAAGGAAGTGGTTAAACGTTGTAAAATGACTCCTGAAACTTTTGCTTTGTATTCGGCATTTGTAAAACAGCAGAAAAGTGTAATCATAGCAATGGGCCATTTCGGTAATTGGGAATGGGCCTGTAATTCATTCAATGCACAGGCAGAGCAACAGTTATTTGTAATTTATCATCCGCTCAGTAATAAACATTTTGATGCACTAATGTATAAAATACGTACGCGTAATGGTTCAAAGCTTATTGCTATGAAAGATACTTACAGAGGAATGATAGCAAATAAAAATGGAATAAATGCAACGGCTTTTCTTTCTGATCAAACACCACAGCCCGGTCATGCTTATTGGACAACTTTTCTTGACCAGGATACACCTGTATTTAAGGGGCAGGCACTGATAGCGAAAAAAATGAAACTGCCGATAGTATTTTCAACTATGAGAAAAATAAAACGCGGTTATTATGAAATGCTTTCAGAAGTATTAATAGAAAACCCTGAAGATATTGATGACGATCAGTTATCTGAAATGTATATTAGGAGATTAGAACAGGATGTTAAAAGACAACCTGAAATTTGGTTATGGTCTCACAAGAGATGGAAACATAAACGAGCATAGATTTGTAAATAAAAAAATGGTAAGACAACCAACAGTTACCTTACACTATATTTTAAGCGTATGAAAAAATTGATAGTATTTGCATTGATCGTCCTTACAGGTAATTTTGTTGTGGCTCAATATAAACCTATAGACAAAGGCTCATCCGTAAAATTTGCGATAAAGAATTTCGGTATCAATACCGGCGGTTCATTCACAGGATTACAAGGAGATATTAATTTTGACAAAGATCATCCCGAAGAGGCGAAATTTGTTGTGAGCATTGATGCTAATACTATCAATACAGATAATGATACTAGGGATAATCACCTGCGTGAGGCATCTTATTTTGATGTTAAAAGGTATCCACGTATCAGTTTTGTATCTACTAAAATATCACGATCGACTTCAGGTGAGCTAATCGTATATGGAAAGCTTACGATTAAAGGTCAGACGAGAGAGATTTCGTTCCCATTTACATCCACGGCAAGTAATGAAGGCTATTTATTTAGGGGAACATTTAATATTAATAGAAAAGATTTTGGTGTTGGAGGTTCCAGTACTATTTCAAATAGTCTAGATGTACAGTTGACAATACTCGCAACGAAATAAAAGTCGTCTTTTAAACTCTTCTCTTGGCTAGTAACGGCTTTATTTCAAAGCCGATTTACTCTTAAGAAACAGCTTTTCATGCGTTGTTGATAGCGGATTGTGAATAGTTAGCGGTGGGATATTCAATGAAATTAAAAAGCCTCTACTTAGTAGAGGCTTTTTATAAATAGGTCGATGCGTTATTATTTAGAACATATTTCGTTCGTATTTATAGCATCTGTATGAGTTCTTTTGAAATTTCTTGTTTGTAATTGATTATATCCCAATATTTCGCTGTTGTCTATATTGTGACCCTTGATATCAACATATTGTGTTCCTGCCGGAGTAACAACAACATATCCTTCAACCCATTTTGTACTGCTTGCTATCCACCAATGACAATTGTTTTTCAGGTGGATATTGTACTTAGGACGGCTAGGCGTTTTGCTAGCTGTAACTGTTTGAGCACTGCAAAAATTAACTGTGATGATTAAGAATACTGCTAATAGTATTTGTTTCATTTTGTTAGTTGGTTTTAAGGTGTACTTGTTTAGAATTGATTTTTATTGTTTGTTTTTTATAAATAAGTTGCAAATGTATGGCAAAAAAATAACATTATTAGAAATGATATTCACATAATATCGACATAATTAATAAAGTGGGATTATCCTAAGGAAATAGGATTTATTGTTGTCATGGTATCGGATAGTAACATATATAAATAAATGTAATTTATATACTCTTTGCCCTATTGTACAATATTGATGCCAAACATCGGTCGGATAAAAAATTGATTAATCTATTTAGCTTTCTATCTTAAGTACGCATATTAAAATTAGCAACCGATAGTAGGTATTATTTGTAAAATACAATATTGCGGGGATTTTTTACCCCAAACTGGTATCGTTTTGAGTATTATTTTCTACATTATATTCATTAGATGAAGGCTTGGTTGTTAAAACCGGCTTAAAACAAATAAGTATATAGACCTAGTACTGCTGATAAATTTCCCCTAACTAGGGAAAATTTGCTGAAACTACCTCCCCCAGATATAGGTAAGTTGCCAGTTTTGCTAAATATAAGTAGAGGTAGATCTAGGCACAATTTTGACTGTAATAGTAATTATTCACTATAGACAATTAATAACATACTTACTATGAACACAAACCGACTTTCAAAAACAATTGAAGAAGCCTTAAATGCGCAGATGACGAAAGAGGCGCATGCTGCTCAGATATTTTTATCCTTAGGTTCATGGGCAGATAGTCATGCATTCAGTGGTGTGGCTAATTTTCTTTTCAGACATGCGCAGGAAGAACGTAACCACATGATGAAAATATTAGAGTATATTCTTAAAAGAGGAGGTAGGGTTAAAATAACTGCTATTCCGGATCCTCTTCCTGACCCTAAAAATTTACAACATTGCTTTGAGAGTGTTTTTCAACAGGAAGTTGATAATACATCTTCTATATATAAAGTAGTGAAATTGAGTTTAACAGAAGAAGATTGGGCAACCTGGAACTTTATGCAATGGTTTGTAAAAGAACAAACAGAAGAAGAAACACTAGCTATTGAGTTATTGGATAAAATTAAAGTTGCCGGAAACGAACATTCAGCTTTGTATTCTTTTGATAGAGATATCGCAAGTAAACCCGATGACGCAATATTAGCGCAGGATATAACCGCTGATAAACCGTAAGCAAAATATAATGAGGTATAAATTATTATTTAACTCAGATTGCTAGTTATGCGGCTAGCTTATTAAAGATAAAAGCTATTATGAAATAGTATGATTAGAAATTAATCGCTTCACAAATCCTACCAGTTCCTACGGAAGCGCCTCTTTGGCTGCGGTGCCAGGCGAAGCATGGCAGACAAAATCATGCGAAGCAGATTTTAGTCAGTGGCCAAAGAAGTGCTGGAGAAGGAACGCAGCCCAGCGGCTATGAGCGACTAAGACTAAAAAAAATACAAACTCCTATGGTGGATTAAGAAATATTTTTGCCGGGAAGATGACAAGTCGTCTATAGTTCATTATAATAACTATAGAACAGATTTTCAGATCTTGCGCCTAATTTTTCGTTTCGTATTCTACTTTTTCCTATATCTCTGGGCCAGTTTAAATTATAATTTTTAGTTAGGACCAACTACAATATTAAATTGTATCGTAGCCTGTGCCTGAAGGGCGATTGTTGTTGGTACAGTTAGTATGCTTCTGAATGTGAGATTGAATAAAGTGGCATCGAAATAAGTTTTCAAATTTACCGAAGTATTTACAGGTATGTTTAAGTTGGTGGCAAATGTACCGGGGTTGTTTGTAACCTGCGCAAACATGGTTGCTGCTGTATCTGAAGTAGAAGATATAGCGACAGATAATGAAGTTAAATTGCCAAAATTATCTGCAGCATCGGTAGTTCCTGTTAAAATAGTATTGGCGGAGGTAGCGGTTACTGATTTGATATTTGATATATTGAATGAATAGGTGTTGGCTGCCGCTGTTCTAATAATACTATCTACATTACAGTAAACAGAAATTGTAGTATCAATACTGCTTTGGTTCATTGGAATTGTATATGAAATCTGCGCCATTTGCAATGGAACATTTACTTGCACAAGCGTATCTGTTTTCTTGCAGGAAGTTATAACCACAAGAGGGAAAACCAATATTGCAAAAACACTTAATTTGCTTAACATATCCAATTTCATTGACTGATATTTAGTTGGTGAATTTACTAAAAAAGGTGCATTAAATTAATGCACCTTTTTATATAGTTGTAATTGTTGATTCTAGTTTGGTCCTACTGCTAAATGAAAATAAACAGCTGCATTAGCTTGAATAGGCGTAGTGACTGCAGGATGTGTGCAGGTAAATGTATATGTAAATGATGTTGCTTTTAAATAACTTGTTAAATCAGGATTGGGGCTTAATGGTAACAATGTAAGGCTTGATGAAGTTGAACCATTTGCATTAGCTGTAATAGTAGTAGGAGAAGTATTTGTATTAGAATAAAAAGATGCGTAGACATTAGTTACACCACTGAAAGTTGCAGTATTTGGACTTGTTAAAGTAATTACTACAGAGTCAATCATTGCTGATTTAATATTTCCTACACCAAAAGAAGTGTTGTTAGTACTAGCTTTGATAGCGCTATCTACATTATAATAGACAATGCCCGTGCTAGATGTAGTACCAGCAGTACTTGTTGTATCAATTGTAAAAGGAACCTGTGCCATTTGAAGTGCAACATTTACTTGAACAAGATTGTCTAATTTCTTACATGAAGTTAGCGTAATAGCTAAGGCCAATATTGCTAAAAGGCCCAGTTTACTTTGGTTTAATAGTTTCATAATTTGTTATTTAGCGGTTTATAAATTTACGTTTTTTTTGAATTAATAGTTTTTTAAAGTGAATTCTACTCTTCTGTTTTTTGCTCTTCCTTGCGGCGTTTTATTAGACGCTATAGGACTTTGAATACCATAGCCTTCTGCACTAATTCTGTTTTCGGCAATTCCTTTTTTTACAAAATAAGCTTTGGTTGCATTGGCTCTATCAGTAGAAAGTTTTTCATTTTTAACAGAGTCCCCTGAATTATCTGTATAACCGGCAATATCAATATTTAAAGAAGGATTAGTTTTTAATATTTGAATGACCGTATTCAGCTTAATATAAGATGGTTTCAATATTACAGCCTTTCCGGTTTGGAACTGAAGTCCTTTTGCGGCAATATTTACTTTTTGAATAATTGACTTTTGTACTTTCAATACTGGACATCCACCATTTGATGCAGGGCCTGCAAGTGTAGGGCATTTATCAACTTCATCATTAATACCATCGCTATCGCTATCCGGAATAGGGCAGCCATTATATCTCGCAAATCCTTTTACTGTAGGGCATTTATCTACTTCGTCATTCACGCCATCGCTGTCACTATCCGGAATAGGGCAGCCGTTGTATTTCGCCAAACCAGGTATTGTAGGACATTTATCTACTTCATCATTAACACCATCGCTATCGCTATCTGGAATAGGGCAGCCATTATATTTCGCTAAACCAGCTACAGTAGGGCATTTATCTAAGCTATCAACGATACCATCACCATCAGTATCCAGAGCTTTTTTTACAGACAGCGTATCAACGGGTGCCGGAGCTGCAACAGGCGCAATAGTAACAGGATTTATAGTTTCTTGTTTATCTTTTCTAATCCTTGGCTTTTTTTGAAGACTGTTGATGATGATACCAAAGTGAACATCTGCTTGTTGTGTATTACCTCTTAACAAAGTAGAGAGAATAGAACCTGATCCTATAAATATCGGACCGGCTCTTAAAGATACACCGGCATTAAAGCCCGAAATGCTGCTATTGGAAATTGGTATTGCTACACCAAAATGTTTGCCTTCATATCGTGGTGTAAGTATAATGTAATTAGCTGTGTGCGTTTTATACAAACTTGAACTATTCTTGTTCAACGATACAGAACCACCCAAGTTAACATACAAGCCTGATACAACATGGTAATCAACTGAACCACTAAAAGAAGTTGGTAACGACATATTAAATTTACCACCTGCCTGAGAAGTCTTTTTGATCTGTGCACCCGCACTATTTAAAGCGGTATCAATATCTGCAAAACTTGATATTTTATTGAATCTATCCAATCTTAAAGAATCAAAGGGAGGATTTAGATTTGTATTTAAAGAATATCCGGCATCATTTGATCCGTGATTGTATTTTATGCTTCCAAGATCATGTAAAGCAGCTTCAACTTTAAACTTATATTTATTTTGATCTTTTGCGCTGATGTAGGTTGGTCTGTATTCATACACAAATCCGATATCACCACCAATGCCGCTACCATTGAATTTTAGGTTTATGTTGTTAATGTCTTCTCCCCCAAGTCCAAAATCAAGTTGTCCGGTGGTATTTTGAATATAGTTATTGCCACCAGCATCTTGATCTAATTTCCCGTTTGCACTTAATCCAAAATAACCAGCGCCAACACCCCCTAAATATTTTAAAGTAATACCACCTTTTAAAAAGCTTGTTTTATCAATAAGCACCCTGCCATAAGTAGCACCAATTTCTGTCCATACATTAGCGCTTATTCTAAAGCCATTGGTATTAAGAGTAGTTGGGAAAGTAATATTGTTGCCACTATTTTCCAATGTGTTTAATAGATCACCCGGCATTTTATCAACATTAGCCATCGCTCTTCCGCGGGTAGTTATTGCAAATGAATTTTTAGCATTTACGTTAAACATTACCGAGGGACCAAAAAAATCTGCATCTAATAAAAAATTAGTGTTGCCGAAATTAGTACGGTTTATATTATAGCTGGAAGTATCACCACCAAGCGTTTTAAAAAGTCCGGTTGTCTTTAACGTAGCATAATCATTAGCAACATCAACATTTGCGGATAATAAATTAACGCTCCATTTATAGCGACTGTCAACTACATTCCCTGGATTAAAAAATACGCTGTTAACACCTATAAAGTTGCTTGTATTATAACCTGCATAATTTTGTGCATTACTATTAAAGCTTATTGCGACAAGCGCAATAAATAATATCTTTCTCATAATCAGTTTTGGTTGAGGGGCTGAAATTATATAAAAAAAAGGAATATTTAACAGTTTCTATTGTTATGTAAATTGAAAATATACAACAGCAACTGCGGCAGCTGTCATCAATAGTAAAGTAATACCGCCTAAAATATTTGATAATTTACTATTGGTATATGGCCCCATTATTTTTTTATTATTACCAATATGCATCACAATGGCAATTAAAACAGGGGCAGTTATTCCGTATAAAATAGCTGTATAAATAAGTGCCTGTATCGGGCTGATACCAATAAGATCTAAACATAAACCAACAAGCAGTGAAACTATAATTGTAACATAAAATGCTTTTGCCTGCGGGAATTTTTTATCCAACCCGGCTTCCCAGCCAAATGTTTCTGATAGCATATAAGATTGCGAGCCTGCTAATACAGGGATGGCTAATAATCCTGTTCCAATAATGCCAAGCGTAAAAATTAGATAAGTAAATTTTCCTGTTAAAGGCTCTAATGCTTTTGCAGCCTGATCTACAGTATCTATTTGACGAATACCTGCTTTATATAAAACGGAACCGGCAGTAAGTATCATAAAGAACATTACAACATTGGAAAGGAGCATACCCACATTTACATCCACTTCCATATGTGTCATGATCTGTTTATTTACGATCACGGCTTTTTTGCTGTGCGCCATATCTTCAGCTTCCATAGTAGCCTGCCAGAAAAAAAGATAAGGGGAGATAGTAGTGCCAAGTATTGCTACCAAGATGTATAAAAAATCTTTATTGAATTTTATGTTTGGAATAAAAGTGCTTTTTAATACAGTGATCCAATCTTGTTTCACCATAAACGGAACGATGATGTAAAGTAGTACAGATAGGCAGAGCCATTTTAAGATCATCGCGACTTTTTGATAAGGGTATTTTATAATGATAAACATTAGAATAGCTGTAAAAATGATACTGCATACAAATGATGGTATTTGTGGAAATATCATGTGTGTTACAGCGCCCATGCCCTGTATATCTGCACCAATATTTAATGTTATTGCGGGAAAGCTAAATAACAACATGATGTATAAAATGGATTTCGGGTAATGATTTTTTAAATTAACGGTTAATCCTTGTGAAGTAACGATGCCTATCCTTGCACACATTCCTTGTATGGCGGCCATTAAAGGAAAAGTAAGTACAGCTGTCCATAATGTGGCATAACCAAATTGAGCTCCCGCCTGTGAGTAAGTGGCAATGCCTGATGGATCATCATCACTTGCTCCGGTTACTAATCCCGGGCCAAGCATTGTCAAAAATCGCTTAAACTTTATGGTAATTTTTTTTGTTTCTTTCATAAGTGTTTAAAGATACATTTGTTAGGTAACAAACCGGATGAAGGTATTTGCCAGTCTTATTTGTATGCTTGTTAGTTACAATTAATAAAAGTAAATTTATCAAATGAAACCAACAATAACTATTGAGTACTGTCCTAAATGCGGTTGGTTGTTAAAAGCGGCTTATATGGCACAGGAAATATTAACCACATTTACCGAAGATTTAGAAAGTGTGTCATTGCGTCCAAGCGAGGTGGCAGGGAGGTACACTATTTTTTTGAATGACAAAAAAGTATTCGATAGAAAAGAACAGGGACGTTTCCCCGAAATAAAAGAGTTGAAGCAAATGATCAGAGATATTGTGAATCCTGAAAAAGACCTTGGACATTCTGATAAAAGCGATCTGAAACCAATTAATCCATGATCGTATCATTCTGATTTATTCTATGTCATAAAAATGGTTAACTATATGTTATATATTTTTATGACAATCTGAGCATTTTGCTAGTAATATTCTGAATTCAGGCATATATTAGTATTAAAAACAATGTATTTTCTATTGATGGGTTATTTTGTTATTAATTTAAAACCCATAGTAGAAATTTAATAGCAATATATTATCTATCTTTATCTTTGGATGGGTACTTTGTATCCACTATAATTTTATTTACCAAAACTCCCGATATGAAATTTATCTACACATCATTGTATGCTATTTTCACTGGTAAACTACAGCAGTTACCTGTTTGCAATGTATCAAATCAAAAAAGATATTATGGGAAATTATTTTTATCAATTTGGGTGATGCTAGTTTTAGCAATATCTCTTCCGCAAATGGGTTTTGCAGGGACATGTACTTGGAAGGGAGGAGCAGTTGGATTTCCAAAGAATTGGAATAAAATAGGAAATTGGACCGGCGGAATACCAACATCATCATCAAATGTTATTATTCCGGCAGGATTAGCAAATTATCCTACAATTCCGACTAATGTAGGAGGTTCGTCTATTATTTTGACTGCAAATAATATAACCATTCTCGCTACTTCAGGAACAGTTCTCGCTATTCCAGTAGGCTTTACTTTAGAGATTGGAGGAAGTATTACTACAAGTGGAGGGTTGATTGATGGCAGATCCGGGAGCATTAGTATGGCGGGGGGGGCTGCACAAAGTATTGGAGGAAGCTATTTTGTTTCTTCTACTATTGATAATTTGTTTAATGGTAATTCAGACGTAGTTTCAGGAGTTAGTATTTCTAATACCTTAAATATTACGGGCCAATTAAGTTTAGGAGATGGCTCTATACTTACAACTAACAATAATTTGATTTTGGTTTCAAGTGCTACCGCAACTGCTGTTGTAGGACCTATTGACGAAGATGGTTCGGGAGCACCACTCGCATCAATTGTTGGTAATGTAACTGTTCAGCGTTATTATCCCGCTCATAGAAGATGGCGCCTTGTAACAGCACCTGTGCAATCTTCAGGTGCGCCAACTATTAGTGCGGCATGGCAAGAAGGTGGTCAAAGTATAGCAGGCAGTGTTTCAAATCCTAATCCAGGTTTTGGCACACATATATCGGGTCCTGCACAAGGTGCTTTTGTTTCAACTACAGGCTACGATCAAAGTAGTAGCAATAGTCCTTCAATTGCGCATCTTATGGGCTCCAATTCCTGGTATTCTGTTCCCAATACTACGTCTACTTCAGTTACGGCTTATCAGGGATATATGTTATTTGTACGTGGAGATAGAAGTTTCCCTGTTTATACTGGAACATCAAACACTCTTGCTACGAGTACTGTATTGCGAACTACCGGTGCACTAAATGTAGGTCAGGTAAGCATACCCCTTAACACTGGGTTTAGTGTAATAGGTAATCCATATGCCGCCACTATTAATTTTAATAGTATATATGCAAATGATATTACAGGAGCATTTACTAGTAATTCTTTTTCACTATGGGATCCAAATATTGGATCGGCAAATAATGTAGCTAGTGGTACGGGAGGTTGGGTTACACTAACTACAGATGGAGCTGGTGGATATATTGCAGCTCCCGACCCTTCTGCGAATGGATTTGATATAAATGGTGATATTCAGTCAGGAGCGGCATTTGTAGTAGATGGTTCAGGGGTCAGCTCAGTTTTGATAGATGAATTTGACAAAGTTTCTGATAATACTGATGGTGATCTTTATTTATTCAGACCTACAATAGGAAGCTCTGTTGTGCAGATTTCAACATTACGAACAACGCTTTATTCTGCAGATACTGCAAATACTTACTTGGCAGATGGAACTTTAAACCAGTTTAGCACTAATTATACTAATGATGTAAACTGGAACAAAGATGTAAAAAAACTATTAGGGCTTAGCGAAAAATTATTTATTTTAAAGAATGGTCAAAACATAGGGATTGAAAAAAGTGCACCACCTCAAGCAGGGGATACAATTCATTTAAGTGTGGCGAGCTTACAAAAGAAACCTTATCAATTGGTAATTGCTACAAAGAATTTTGTACGTTCTGATATAAAGGCATTTTTAGTTGATGCTTTTGACAGTACATCTACTCCAATACTTTTAGGAGATACATCTGTTAAAGTAAACTTTACGGTAACCACGGTTCCTGGTAGTTATGCAGCAAATCGTTTTAGTATAGTATTTGCGGCTACACCTCCTGCAACTGTAACATATAGCAATGTAACGGCAACCGCGGTGCAAAATAAAAATATAGCTGTACAATGGGGAGTTACAAATCAGACAAATACAAAAGACTATGTAGTTGAAAGATCAACTGATGGAACTCATTTTACAGTTGTAGATACAACAGCGGCAACTCCAACAGATGTAGCTAGTTATATATATAATTGGACAGATACAAATCCGGTTTTGGGTACTAATTACTACCGTATTTATACGATAGGCGATAATTTTGCAATACAGGATACATCATCAAATGTTGCAAGTGCAGTTATTGATGCGGGTATTATTGCGCCGCCGGTAGCTACCGCTGTATCAGTTATAAAAGTATATCCAAATCCTGTAACGAATGGTACCGTAAATGTTGATCTGTCAAACCTTCCGGCAGGTAATTATAAAATAAAAATCATTAGCGCAGCAGGTGCAGTTCTGTTAAGCGAAACCACGTATCATGGGGCAAACGATGGTCCTATAGCGATTCCTTTTGGACAAAGCGTTAACGCAGGAGTCTACATATTGGAAATAATAGATACTAATGGAAATAAAACAAAGGTTACGTTCGAAAATAAATAATAGGGTTCGATCTGGATCTGAAATATAAAAGCAAAAGGCATCAATATTATTGATGCCTTTTGCTTTTATAAAATATTCACTTCTGGATATAAGAAATCTTAAGTTGTATAAACTGAACCGCAAATAAGTCGCAAATGGCTTTTTTGCGATTAAATATTCTAATTACTATACTTGGACAGATATTCCCCTATAATTTAAAACACAAAAAAAGAGTTATTTAGATTCGATGTAATTCTTTAATCCTTCCAAAGAAGCTTCGTAACCCGGGCCGGTTATTCTATCTATGAATATTGCATAAAATTTATCCCAAGGATACCAATGTAGTAGAGTCAATGCTTTCCATTCTACTTCGGTGTTATCCTTTTCCTTAACAGGTATTATAGATATCTCATTTTCGATCTCATCTTCGCCCTGACCGGTTAACAAAAAATGTATTGATGAAGAATCGATACTGGTTACTTGTAAGTGGACTAATTTATTATTATATTTTATATCGCAATAAGCAGTTGAAGTATTAGATGGAGTAGAATAGGTAATTATTGCCGAATCACTTTTAAATAAAGGCTGCCAATTCTTCCAGTTTCTTAGATCTGTTATTTGAGCATATATTTTATCCGGAGAAGCACTTATAACTGTGGCTCTTGATACTTTTATTTTAGATGGTATCAATAAAGACAGTAAAGTAATGATGATAAATAAACCGACAATGCCAATTATGAAAGGCTTAATGAAACGCATATAATAAAATATAAAAGTTAAAAATTATTCCCACTTAAAGGTCTTGACTGCTATAAAGTAAATAACAACTCCCCAGCCAAGTAAAATGCCAAGCTGTGTCCAGCAATCGATAATACCTGCGCCTTCAAAAGATATTTTTCGCAAAGCATCATTCAAAGCGGTTAATGGCAATGCTTTAAGGACCCATTGAATATTTTTTGGGAATACATTTATAGAAAAAAAACTTCCTGATAAAAAATATTGCGGGAACATAAATAGGTTGGAGTAGATAGGAATAACATTCTGATTTTTTGCTATACCACTAATTACAAATCCTGCACCCATAAAAACAATTAATCCTAATAAGCTCACAAATACCATTTCAATAAATGTTACCGCGCCCCTGGCCAATGTAAAATGATAAAAAAATCTTCCAAATAAAATTAAAATGAAAACGGTGATCATCTGGAATATAACTCTGGAAAGAGTTTCGCCCAAAATAATATTTAACCTGTTGATAGGGGAAGAGTATAATCTTTTTAAAACCAATGTTTCCCTAAGGTTAAAAAATAAAAATGCTACACCAAAAACGGCCAGGCCTATCAATGCAAAACCTATCATGCCCGGCAAATAAAAATCAATCGCTTTGTATTCTCTTCCTTGCACTTCTTCTACGGAAATGCTGGCTATAGAAGTTTGATCAGGATGTATCTTTTTATCAAGTGTTGAAATAATTCCGTTCAATACAGATTGTAAAGCAGGTAATTGAAGTTGATTGGCAGAAGATGATATCAAATGCACATCGTATATATCAATTCCATTATCACCCTTGATCTTATTTATTTGAATTAATGCGGTCAGCTTTCCTTTGTTCATAAAGTCTTCTAAAGTATCCTGACCGGCATTATTGATATTTAATAAAGGAGAATTCTTTATTGAAGTATAGATCGCATTGCTTGTATCTGATTTGCTGTCTATACCAACGTCAACACTTAAACCTCCACCACTGCCACCCAAGGCGCCAAAAATTACGATTAAAACTATCGGGAAAAATACTCCAAAAAAAACTGATTGAGGACTTCTGAAAATAGCTATTAGGCTAGCTTTAGTTATGGCCCAAAGAGCCTTTAACTGACTATATTGTTGCATTATTTTCGGTTAAATTTTACGTAAAGCTATCTTGAAAAACGGAGTATAAAAAATTTTTGAATTTGACAAGCAACTATATTTGATAAATGAATACAGTTTACTTTTTACTTGGCAGCAATATCGGCAATAGTGAGGAACAGCTGCACTTAGCAATAGCAGCCATAGAAAATGAAGTCGGTAAAGTAATTCATACATCTTCTATTTATCAAACGGCGGCATGGGGGAAAAAAGATCAGCCCGATTTTTTGAACAGGGTTATTGTTGTTGAAACTAATTTATCCGTAGAGAAAAGCTTATCAATAATTCTTGCTATAGAAGAGAAAATGGGGAGAGAAAGAACTGAAAAAAATGCGCCACGTATTATTGATATTGATATATTGTTCTTTAATGATGATATTATAAATCAGAAAGATCTTGTTGTCCCTCATCCCGAAATACAAAATCGTAGGTTTGTATTGGTTCCTTTAAACGAGTTATCTCCAAATTATATACATCCATTATTTAATAAAACAATTCATCAGTTATTAAGCGAATGTCATGATGAATTGAATGTGAGAAAGTTTTAATAAAACAACTACCGATTAGGCTTATTTTGCAAGTAAGTTATGAAGTACAATTTTGTTACAATAGAAGGAAATATCGGCGCAGGTAAAACAACCTTAACACATTTGCTCAGTAAGCATTACAATGCCAGACTTATATTAGAAAAGTTTGCAGACAATCCATTCTTACCAAAATTTTACGAAAATCAGGAGCTATATGCTTTTCCGCTGGAATTATTTTTTATGGCGGAGCGTTATAAGCAGTTGAAAGATCTGCTGCAGACGAAAGATATGTTTCAGAATATCACCGTGTCCGATTACCTGTTTACTAAGTGTTTACTATTTGCAAAGGTAAATTTACCGGATGATGAGTTTCGCCTTTATCAAAAATTGTTCGATATTATTAACCCGCAAATTATACAACCCGATATATTGATCTATTTACATGCGCCTATTAGTAAATTAAAAGAAAATATAAAAAAACGAAATCGTAGCTACGAGCAAAATATTAGCGATGAATATTTATTCGACCTGCAGGAAACATATACCAATTACATCAAACAGCATAATATTAAAACGTTATTTGTTGATGTGAATAATGCCGATTTTTTAGGCGATAATGGTCATTTGCAACTTATTATTGATGCGTTGGATAAAGAATATGATGACGGCCAATATTATATTACACTTCCGTAGGTATTTAATATTTGATAATTAATATTGAATATTTTTCCAATTCAGGGTTCTGAACTTTCTTAATTTATTGTTCCTTATTTCTTATTCTTTATTTTGTATTTATCTTTACCAGCCTAATTAATAAATAATATATTGAATAATAATTCTCCACTTCGTGTTTTAAAAATAACAGAATTCAGAAATTTTATCATCGGCCGTTTTGTGTTTAACATGGGGCTACGAATGATGTCAACCTTGGTCGCATGGTGGTTGTACGAATTAACACGCGATGCATTTTATATTGGAATGGTTGGTCTTGCAGAAGCGATACCGGCAATAAGTTTATCATTATACGCAGGGTTCATTATTGACAAAAATGAAAAACGGAAATTGTTATTGGTCACTGTATTATTATATGCAATTTGTTCTTTCATTTTATTAGGGACATCTACACAATGGTTTCATCATCAGTTCGGAACAAAACTGATCATCATATTTATTTATAGCACCATCTTTGTAACCGGCGTGGTAAGAGCATTTGCCGGGCCAAGTTTGAGTGCTATGATTGCCTCTCTTGTGCCACGCGATCTTTTGACAACTGCTTCTCAGGTAAATTCAACGGTTTATCTTACTTCAAATATTTTTGGTCATGCATTGGCAGGTTTTTTCATAGCGTGGTTTGACGTTACAGGTACATTTGTTGCGATTGTTAGTTTCATCATTATTGGTTGGATAGCTTTTACTGGATTAAAAGAAAAACCAGCTATTCTTCATCCGGAGAAAAAAACATTTGAAGCTGTAGCTGAAGGATTGAAATATGTTTTTTCAACCAAGGAAATATTAGGAGCCATATCATTAGATCTTTTTGCTGTATTATTTGGCGGAGCGGTAGCAATGATCCCTGTATACGCAAAGGATATTTTACATGTAGGGCCGATTGCATTTGGTTGGCTGAATGCCGCATCAGATATCGGTTCTATGTCGATGGTATTATCTCTTACTTTATTTCCTTTGAAAAGAAAACAAGGGTTTAAATTATTATTAGCTGTAGGCAGCTTCGGACTTTGTATCATTATTTTCGGACTATCAAAATTGTACCTGTTATCTTTTATAGCACTTTTAGTTAGTGGTGTAATGGATGGCGTGAGTGTAGTGATAAGGAGTAATATTGTTCAGTTAAAAACACCTGATGCTTTACGTGGTAGGGTGATGAGTGTTAATTCAATGTTCATCAATTCCTCTAATGAAATAGGACAATTTGAAAGTGGCTTGACCGCGAAACTAATGGGCAATATAGTTTCAGTAGTCTTTGGTGGCTGTATGACTGTTTTTGTGGTTGTTGCAACGTGGATCAAAGCTCCACAGTTGAAAGAAATGGAATATTGACAATAGGTCAAAAGTGAAAAACAACAACCTAAAACTTTTAGGTTGTTGTTTCTATTAATTTTTCCAACACATAATAAACAATCGGACAAAAAGAGGAATTCTTTAGCGTTAGCGGTTGTCTTTTAAGAAGTACATCTTCATCCGTATAAGGAAATCTTACACAATCCGATGGTCTAACATCGTAAATACTGCAGTAATTATCAGCGCCTAGAAATGAGCATGGCTGAGACCTCATTACATAATCTCCATCTTCATCAACTTTGAGGTAATTATTGATAAGATCGCCATCCTTCATTTTCAAGTACTTGGCGATACGGCCAATATCCGTTCTTTTAAAACGAGGAGAGTAATTTTTGCAGCAATTGGCACACTGAAGACAATCTATTTTTGAATATGCTGCTTCTGTAAGCTCCGGAGTGGCTTTCAATACAGTGTTCTTATCCGCTCTATGCAGGTATTTTTTGTATTGGGCCTGCCTGTCGCCAGACTTCTTTTCCCATGCCCTTAAAAGTTTCTCGTCGCTCATAATTGTTTATTTATCCTATACTTTTCCACAGATACAAAGTAACGAACATATTGGCTCAAAATCTTCTTGTGATTGGCGTAAATTTGCATTTTATACCTGTCTTAACTTAGATTAATGAGATTTCGGGATTATTTGATCCTATTAATCCCAATTATCCTCCCAAATCAACGTTCAGACAAAAAAAACAGGCAGCAACTATGGATATTTTCGCGCAACAACAGAATGAATTTTCAGAGAGACATATTGGTCCAAACGAACATGACACGAAAGAAATGTTGGCGACAGTAGGCGTTGCATCTTTAGAGGAGTTAATCAGCAAAACTATTCCCGATGCAATAAGAATTAAAAAAGATCTGGAAGTGCCGAATGCTATAAGCGAATTTCAATATCTATCCGAATTAAAAAAAGTTGCGGCAAAAAATAAAGTTTTTAAGAGTTATATCGGTCAGGGATATAATGATACTATTACCCCGAGTGTTATTTTAAGAAATGTTTTTGAAAATCCGGGATGGTACACACAATACACTCCATACCAGGCAGAAATTGCGCAGGGCCGTTTAGAAAGTTTATTGAATTACCAAACAATGGTAAGCGACTTAACGGGTTTGCCTATTGCTAATGCCAGTTTATTAGACGAAGGAACAGCAGCAGCAGAAGCCATGACAATGTTGTTCAATCACAAGAACAGAAATCATGATCACATCACTGCTCCGAAATTTTTTGTTGATGAAAAGGTATTCGCACAAACAAAAGATGTTTTAATTACAAGAGCAACACCGATCGGTATTGAACTGGTATTTGGGGATTTTAAAACGATCAAATTAGATGAATTGTACTTTGGTGCAATTGTTCAATATCCAAACAGTGATGGAGCAATTATTGATTACCGTGAGTTTATTGATAAAGCACATGCAGTAAATGCAATGGTTGTAATGGCAACTGATCTATTAGCCCTAACCTTATTAACACCTCCGGGAGAATTGGGTGCAGACGTTGCGATCGGTTCTTCACAACGCTTCGGTGTACCGATGGGGTTTGGTGGTCCGCATGCAGCTTTCTTCACAACAAAAGATGAGTTTAAAAGAAATATTCCTGGACGTATTATCGGCGTAAGTATCGATGCGCAGGGTAGTCGTTGTCTGCGTATGGCTTTGCAGACAAGAGAGCAACATATCAGAAGAGAAAAAGCAACGAGTAATATTTGCACGGCACAAGCATTGTTAGCAAATATGGCTGCAATGTATGCTGTGTATCACGGCGCAACCGGATTAAAAAATATTGCTAAGAGAACACACATACTCGCTCAGAACTTAGCGATTGAATTAAAAGCATTGGGTATTGAACAGATCAATGCAGCTTATTTCGATACATTGAAAATAAAAGTAGCAGATGTTGCGAAATTAAGATCGATAGCAGAACAACATGAAATGAATTTTAATTATTTCAAAGATGGTACTGTTGGAATTAA
>Ga0206994_1068_pt1 | contig 22233 bp, 19 predicted proteins | sample Alteio_BWMinCont_4_FD_153485 | JGI IMG/M metagenome (GOLD analysis project Ga0206994, IMG submission 153485) | Enriched cells from forest soil in Barre Woods Harvard Forest LTER site, Petersham, Massachusetts, United States -... | ecosystem: Environmental > Terrestrial > Soil > Temperate forest >...
ATATTATCTACATCAGCTCCACCCTGATCATCATCCCCGATAGATGTTTTTATGTATTCTTCAATGGCAACGATCTTTTCTTCTTCGGAAGCTGTTTTAGGAAGATTTATTTGTTTAATAAATCCATCAATTACTTTCACCTCTTTTGGAGAAAGTGTTGTATAGGCTGTATATACATTTTTGGCTAAATCGTTCCAGGTAAACAAACGCGCATCTTTATCAATTGATAAGTTATAAGAAAGCCGGTATTGTACGTTTACCAGATTGGGAGTTCTATTAGAGTATTTTTCATCATCCAGCGTTACTATATTTTTTTGCGTTGCAGTAATGATCCTCTGATCGCCAACAATACTATCGTTGCCAACGGTAAACCCATTATATCCTTTTACAGAAAACAATAAGCGCTTTGGCCCTTCTAATATAAACTCTGCATTTTGACATGGCGCGTATGCTGATTGATATGTTTCTATTCCAAAATAAGTTGCCTTTCTTTTTATCGTGTACATATATTCTATCTCGCAACCTTTTTCAATTCCTTCCATTGCAAATTTTTTGTACACATTCCCATCTTCAGTTACATCAAAAATTTTATAGTCGGGTACATTTACAACCTGACCGGTTGGCTGTATCGTTCTTGCTTTTATTGATTGTACTACTTCTGTATTTGGGTTTACGGGGATATATATTTTGTTATATAATTCTGCACCTTTATCATCGTTTATTTTTACCAGGCGCCTGCAGGTAATATTGATCGCCATATTATCTTTATCAATATCTACATATTGATCCTGGCGTATATCTTCTAACACTATTGCGCTTTCATTATCAAATTGAGGATCTGCTTTATGTAATACAGGTGAAGCTACCCAATCAAAAGATGCATTTTGTCCGAATGAGGTTGCTCCTATGAACATTAATAGTGTAACTACTGTAATTATTCTTCTCATGTGTTTGCCTTTTACGGTTGTTAATTAGTCAGTTTTTCTAATACAATTGATTCTTTATATTGCTGTTGCACAGTACTCATTTCTTTGTTCCATTCTTCAAAATCAGCAGGGTCGATCATTAGCTTTTTAGTCTTGCCTTCCTGTGTCGCTATGACCTTTCCACCGGTAATTTTGTAAGTTATTTTTATTGAAGCCAGATCCGTATCATAAGTAAAATCTTTAGGAAGATAACTTACTTTATATCCTTTAGGAATCTCAAGAATATGGCTCTCATTAATCAAATAATTATATTGAATCTCTAACGGAACTTTTCTTTTAATAGTATCTATCACCTGTTTTTCGAATATTTTCTCCAAGTTAAGATTGATATAATATTCATCCCCTACTTTTTTCCCATAACCCGGAATTTCAAAGTCTGCCGATATATTCACGACATTCTCTTCCGGCTTAACGCGTGTTATGGTATAATTACCCAGAATAAATTTATTGCTAGCTTTCCCCATTCTTGTTTTTACAAAGTCTCTGACTTCACTTTCATCACGATAGAGTAATGAATTATATATATCCTCACCCTGATATCCTGAGTAGGTAACACTTTCATGCCCTTTAATTCCATCATCGGTAAAACTAATAAGTGTAGTATCTGTCATACGGTTTTCTTCCGCAGGTATTACTGGCACTCTTAATACTTTGTATTCTTTTTCATTAATTGAAATTAATGCTTCCTTACCTTGTATCCCAGCGGGAGACATACCGTACTTCGCATGCGGGTCGGTACCATCTAAAAATATCCATTTGCCATCGATGTTGGCAGTTGATATCATGTGATTATCAACAATGGGCAAAGGGATATCAGTATAATCGTAAGGCAGATTACGCGTTCCTATCCATGTATAATATGCTTTTATGCCTGCAATACGCAGCATTTGCGTAATGATACTACACATATCTTTACAATCGCCATAACGCTTACTACACACTTCCGCAGCTTGTCTTGGTCTAAATCCTTCTAACCCATTTTCAAATGCTATGTAGCGTATATTTTGTTGTACCCAATTATAAATACTTTTAGCTTTATCTGTTTCAGTTGTCTTTCCTGCAATAATGGAATCGACAGTTTTTTTAAGACTTGGGGCCTGAGTAGTATTTAACTCTTTTGTAAAGCCAACATCCCATTTATACAGATCGTCAAGCGAGCTTAAGAAATTTTGTTGTTGTCCGTCTTTTAGTTGAAAGGATGTTATGTATATTATTATGCTTGGTTCAAAATAATCATTATCCGGAGCATCCGCAAACTGATCATCAATTGGTTTTATATTTTTCAGCGTCCATTTGTAAATGGTTTCCTTTTTCTTTTTTTCTTCGGAGAATTGAAACAATCCTTTTGGATCATTTTTTACCACATATTTTATATTGATCCCCTCAGGCACAACAACTGTATACGATCCATTCATTAACGGAACTCTTCCGGGATAAAAGAATGGTATCAGTAAATGCGCATCTTTATGATACAGATCATAATCGATATGCTCAATAGCATTTTGTGTTAAGGATGGAAAATCAAAACTGGTTTGTTTCACATCATCATAAAAAACACCATTAGTGCTACTGCTACTTGTTTGTTGGTTAGTGATCTTTATTTTTTTGTATCTATCACCATCAGGTAATTTAGTGTACGCATCCAGATCTTTTAATTCATTATAACCACTGTGATAAATTTGATATTTGCTATAGCTACTGGCATTATCACCCAATAACATCAATTCCGCACTATGATTGCTTTCGGCAACGGGAGTATCGTTTTTAATAGAAAGCGTCAATAGATCATTATAATTTAAATAGACAACCTGCTCTCCGGGAAATATTTTTTTTACAGCTTCCGGTGTTTGTGCAAAAGAAGTAAAAGAAGTAAAAAGTAAAAGAAGAAATAAGTAGCTATTTTTAGTAAGATTCATAATCACAACAATTGTAATACAAGCAGCACAAATTGCACTGTTATAAAAATATCGTTTTTTATGATATGGAAATACAAAAGCCATCATAATTGTGATGGCTTTTGTATAAATATTTCTTAAGAAAATAGACTTCTAGCTACATCCCATGCTATTACCGCAATTCAAACACTTGTAACAAGTACCACTGCGAATAGTAATATGGCCACAAGTGTTACATGCCGGTGCATCGCTTTGCATTGATTTTAGATAATTTTGGGTACTGTCTCCACTAGCATTAATAGCCTGATTTTTTGCAGGTTGAGGCTGAGTAGATGAATTCCCGACTACCCTTACTTCGCTTAATTCCGGTTTTCTTTCGCCAATTGTTGGTGTAGATTGATCCCAAGGTTGATCTCCCAAATTTTCCACTTCCGGTTTATCCAAAACATGCACTAGATCATTTCTACCTAAATATTCATACGCCAATGAACGGAAAATAAAATCGATGATCGAAGTTGTTGATTTAATATTTGGATGTTCAACCATGCCGCTTGGCTCAAATCGCGTGAACACAAATTTTTCTACAAATTCTTCCAACGGAACACCATATTGTAGACCGATGGATATCGCGATAGCAAAACAGTTCAACATACTACGCATAGTAGCTCCTTCTTTTGCCATGTCGATAAATATTTCGCCTACACTTCCATCGCTATATTCACCGGTACGAACGAATAATGCCTGCCCATTTATTTTTGCTTTTTGTGTAAAGCCGCGGCGCTTTGCAGGCAATGTTTTACGTTCTACAATTTTTGCCAGCCTTCCTTTCAACACTGTATCCGGACTGCTTTGCATACGTTTGCTTATTTCATCCAGCAATTCATCAATTGTTAGTTTCCCCATATCAACAATAGAAGACGCAGAAGCTTCAGCACCGGCAAGCTCTTGCATTTCGGTCGTCGGTTGTCCGTCGTCAGTAGTCTTTTTCTTCTTATCCGATTTATTACTAAGTGGCTGAGATAATTTAGAGCCATCACGATACAAAGCATTTGCTTTCAAACCAAGTTCCCAACTCATACGATAACAATCCGCAATTTCTTCGATCGTCGCTTCATTTGGAAGATTGATTGTTTTACTAATTGCACCGCTTAAGAAAGGTTGTGCTGCAGCCATCATACGAATATGTCCGTGTGCATGAATGTAGCGTTCTCCTTTTTGTCCGCATTTATTAGCGCAATCAAAAACAGGTAAATGTTCATCTTTTAAATAAGGCGCACCTTCGACTGTCATTGTTCCACAGATATAAATATTGGCTGCTTCAATCTGATCATCCGTAAATCCTAAAGCTTCTAATAAACTCCAGCTAAAATCATTGTATTGTTCAGATTTAAACCCCAAACGTTGCAGACAAGCTTCACCTAAAGTATATTGATTAAATACAAAGCCTATCTCGAAAGCACTTGCCATGGCGGCATCCAGCCTTTCTATCTCTTCGGCAATAAATCCTTTTTCACTTAATGTTTGTTTGTTGATGTATGGAGCACCTTGTAACGTTGCGTGTCCCTTTGCATAATTTACAATCTCTTCAATTTGCTTTTCGTTGTATTTTAAATTGCGTAATGCAGCTGGTACACTTTGGTTAATTATTTTGAAATAACCGCCGCCACTTAATTTCTTAAACTTAACCAATGCAAAATCAGGTTCAACACCGGTTGTATCACAATCCATTACCAAACCAATTGTTCCTGTTGGTGCAATAACTGTTGTTTGCGCGTTGCGATAACCATTTTTTTCTCCCAACTGCACTGCATCATCCCATGCCTTAGTTGCCGCTTTTAATAAATTATCCGGACAATATTTTGCATTGATACCATGAGGTTTTATTTCCAAGCCTTCATAAGCATCGCTTGCATCATAAGCCGCTGCACGATGATTGCGCATTACACGCAACATGTGTTTTTTATTTTCTTCATACTTATCAAATGTACCCAAGAAGCCGGCCATTTCTGCTGACGTTTTATACGCAACACCCGTCATGATTGCTGTAATAGCACCTGCAATACCACGCCCCTGCTCACTATCATAAGGTATGCCGCTTACCATTAACATACTACCAAGATTCGCATAACCTAAACCAAGTGTTCTATAATCGTAACTTAATTGCGCTACTTCTTTTGATGGGAACTGTGCCATCAAAACACTTATTTCTAATACTACCGTCCATAAACGGCAAGTGTATTCAAATCCTGGGATATCAAAACTATTATTACTTTCTGTAAAGAACTGACGAAGATTGACAGAGGCTAAATTACAAGCAGTATTATCTAAAAACATATACTCACTGCAAGGGTTAGACGCTCTTATTCTTCCGCCTTCCGGACAAGTATGCCATTCATTGATTGTTGTATCATACTGCGTTCCAGGATCTGCACAGCGCCATGCTGCATAATTGATCTGATCCCACAATTCACGTGCTTTGATCGTTTTCATCACACGTCCATCACTTCTTGCTTTCAGTTCCCACATACCATCTTCATCCAATGCTTTAAAGAATGCATTTGGTATGCGAACAGAATTGTTACTGTTTTGTCCGCTTACGGTTTTGTATGCTTCGCCTTCATAATCGTGAGAATAGCCCGCAGCAATTAATGCCGCTACTTTTTTTTCTTCTTCCTGTTTCCAATTGATGAATTGCACAATTTCAGGATGATCCAGATCCAAACAAACCATCTTGGCAGCACGACGAGTTGTACCACCACTTTTGATAGCACCTGCCGCTCTATCGCCAATTTTTAAGAAACTCATTAACCCACTGGAAGTACCACCACCACTCAGTTTTTCGCCATCCCCACGAATACTGCTATAGTTTGTTCCTACCCCACTGCCGTATTTGAATATTCTTGCTTCGCGAACCCAGAGATCCATGATGCCACCTTCATTTACTAAATCATCATCCACACTCAAAATAAAACAAGCATGTGGTTGCGGACGTTCGTATGCAGATGTCGATTTTTTTAATTGTCCGTCGTTTTGATCAACGAAATAATGCCCCTGTGGTTTTCCTGTGATACCATATACTTCATGCAAACCCGTATTGAACCATTGCGGACTATTAGGCACACAAGCCTGATTCAATATAGAGTATACCAACTCATCATAAAATACCTGCGCATCTTTTGCATCAGCAAAATAACCATAACGTTCACCCCATACGCGCCAACATTGGGCCATACGATGTGCTACTTGCTTAACAGTAGTTTCTCTTCCAGTTGTGCCATCAGGTTGCGGCACACCGGCTTTACGAAAATATTTTTGTGCTAATATATCAGTCGCTATCTGGCTCCATTGTTTAGGAACTTCTACATTATCCATTTGAAAAACTACTTCGCCCGAAGGGTTTTTTATGATAGACGTACGGTAATCGTACTCGAACATATCATAAGGATTCACTCCATCTTTTGTAAATTGACGACTGAACTGAAGGCCTTTGCCTGCTTGCTTTTTTGTAGCCATTTTTGTTTAAATTTTGATTGGAAGCGTTGTTACTAAAGTTACGAAATTTCAGGGGTACTTCCTATATCGAAGCTATTTTTTCATACTCATATTTCCTCAGGATAAATATTAACAGGTGTGGAAAAGCGCTGTGTACAATTTTATAAAACAGCACCCTGCCAATTTACCCGCCAATGTTAACTTTTACAGGTAAAATTTCCCGGTTTTGGTTTGGTTTTTTCCTAAAAGTTTCAATGAGTTGATTCTATTGATTTTTTCTATCTTCATTACAAATAAGCAGATGCGGGCAGTAATCCAACGAGTGACAGAAGCGAGTGTAACGATAACGGGTACACTAAAATCATCGATCAAAACAGGGTTGTTGATATTGATTGGTATTGAAGATGCTGATACCGATGAAGACATTATCTGGATAAGCAACAAGATCGTTAACTTACGCATTTTTGATGATGCAAATAAGGTACCCAATATTTCTGTGAAAGACATAGGTGGAGACATTTTATTGATAAGTCAATTCACATTATTTGCGGCTACAAAAAAAGGAAACAGGCCGAGTTATTTAAAAGCAAGCAAACCGGATCTTGCTGTGCCGATGTATGAAAAGATGATTGTGCAATTGGAACTTGATCTTGGTAAAAAAATATTTACCGGAGAATTTGGTGCCAATATGAAAGTGGCACTTTTAAATGATGGACCAGTTACCATTATAATTGATACGAAGGAATAACCCCCAACCCCCTGAAGGGGGCTTTGAAGAATAATTATTTTTAGATCTTAATATTTATTTATGGATGATATTACTGTTAGAGAATTGCAAACGAAAGTTGATGGTTGGATAAAAACTGTTGGTGTTAAATATTTTAGTGAGTTAACTAACCTGGGAATTTAGGTGAACTTTCCCGATTGATGGTTAGAAAATATGGCGATCAGTCTTTTAAAGAATCTGATAAAGGAAAAGAAATGGCTGATGAAATGGCTGATGTGCTTTGGGTATTGATCTGCCTTGCTAATCAGACTGGAATTGATCTTACGACAGCTTTAGAAAAGAATTTTGAAAAGAAAAACTTACGTGATGTCGATAGGCATAAAAATAATGATAAGCTTAAATAAAGTTTAACCGCAAAGAACGCGAAGTCACGCAAAGATTCGCAAAGGACCTTTGCGTTTTCTTTGCGGTTTTTTCTTTGCGTACTTTGCGGTTAAATAACTGATTAGATAAATTTTACTCAATAATAATTTAATCGCTCTGGTTCTTATCTTTGCAGCCATTATGGCAAACGAAGCAAATAACTTTCAGGAACTGATCTCACATTGTAAAGAGTACGGTTATATTTTTCAATCATCAGAAATTTATGATGGTTTAGCAGCGGTATATGATTACGGACAAATGGGTTCTCAATTAAAAAAGAATATCCGTGACTACTGGTGGAAAAGCATGACACAATTGAACGATAATATCGTTGGCATTGATGCTGCTATTTTTATGCACCCTACAACATGGAAAGCAAGTGGGCACGTTGATAATTTCAGCGATCCGATGATCGATAATAAAGACAGTAACAAAAGATACCGCGTTGATCATTTGATCGAAGGCTTTGCAGAAACATTGCCTGCGGCAGAAGGCGCAGCTTTAATTTCAGAAATGGAAAAACTATTAGCTAAGCCAGATTATGTTGCTTTAAAAAAATTAATAGAAGATAACAAGATAAAATGTGGCATCAGCAAGACTTCTAACTGGACCGAGGTTAGAGAATTCAATCTGATGTTCAGCACACAAATAGGAAGTGTTGCAGAAGAAAGCGATACTATTTATTTACGTCCCGAAACTGCGCAAGGTATTTTTGTCAACTTTTTAAACGTACAAAAAACCGGCCGTATGAAAATACCTTTTGGTATTGCTCAAACGGGTAAAGCTTTCCGTAATGAAATTGTTGCAAGACAATTCATTTTCAGGATGCGCGAATTTGAACAAATGGAAATGCAATTTTTCATTCGTCCCGGCACTCAAAAAGAATGGTATAATTTTTGGAAAGACGAAAGAAAAAAATGGCACGAAAGCATTGGTATACCTGCAGCTAAACTACGTTTCCACGATCACGTAAAACTGGCGCACTATGCAGATGCAGCTTTGGATATTGAATTTGAATTCCCTTTCGGCTGGAAAGAATTAGAAGGTATTCACAGTCGTACAGATTTTGATCTTTCTCAACATCAACTCTACAGCAAAAAGAAAATACAATATTTCGATAACGATCTAAACGAAGAAGGAAAACCTTACGGTAACTACACTCCGTACGTTTTAGAAACTTCTGTTGGGTTAGATAGATTGGTGCTGACTATTTTAAGTTTGGCTTATGCAGATGAAAAATGGACCAAAGAAGATGGAACTGAAGATGGACGTGTGGTTTTAAAAATTCCTGCAAAATTAGCACCAACCAAACTGGCTATTCTGCCTTTGTTAAAAAAAGATGGCCTGCCTGAAATAGCTAGAGAATTAATGGATGATTGCAAACAGGATTTCCATTGTTTTTATGAAGAAAAAGATGCGATCGGAAAACGTTATCGCCGTATGGATGCGATTGGTACACCATTTTGCGTAACGATCGATCATCAAACAAAAGAAGACAATACCGTTACTATACGCTACCGCGATACAATGACGCAAGAAAGAATTCCATTATCAGAAGTTAAAAAACTTGTTTTGAGTAAGATCAAATAATGGCAGAATTAGAAGATCATATCAAACGCATCAACACCAAACTTCAACAAGTTTTGAAGAAGTTTGAATCTTTACAAAAAGAAAATGAACGTTTGAAAAAAGATCTGGCAGAAAAAGAAGATGCACAAAACCAATATGTTGAATACGTTGATGAACTGCGACAACAAGTAAGTATTTTAAAAGCTGCTGCCGGTAAAATGGAAGAGGCTGATAAAAAAGAATTTGAAAAACGTATCAATCAATATATAAAAGGCATTGATAAATGTATCGGCTTACTAAGCGAATAAATTATGGCAGAACTTATTCCCATAAATATTGTTATTGCCGATAGAACCTATCGGATCAGGATCGATCCGAAGGATGAAGGAACGATACGTGGAGCCTTAAAAATTATCAACGACAAGATCATCGAGTTTAAAACTAATTTCTCCGGCAAGGATATGCAGGATTATGTAGCCATGGTTGTGATCTGGTACGCTACCCAAACTGAATCAAAAGACAATCCTCTATTGGAAAAAAATGTTGCCGAAGCTTTGCAAAAAATGGAGCTATTGCTGGATAATGCCCTCTAACTAAATTCCAACCGGCTGATTTTGAGCTTTCTATATTGTAATCCTACCCATAACTTCCATTTGCTATACAAAAAATTGTATCTTCGCACGCAATTCTTATTAACAATATTATGGTTAACGAGCGCATTTGTAGAAAGATTGTGAACCGTATAAAAAAAGATATAATCAATGGAACCGATAATAATATACATTATCATTGGTGCAGCTGCCTTAATAGCGGGCACTGTACTGGGCAAATTAATATTTGCTAAAAATGCAAAAGGACAAGTAGAAGAAGCTGAAGCACAAGCTAAAAAGATCATTGCTGATGGCCAGTTACAAGCCGAAAATCTAAAAAGAGAAAAATTATTAGAGGCGAAGGAAAAATTTGTACAGCTAAAATCTGAACATGACCGTGATGTATTGCAACGCAATCAAAAGGTTATTGAAGGTGAAGCTCGTATCAAACAAAAAGAACAATCTGTTAGTCAGAAAGAACAGAATCTTGATAAACAAATAAAAGAAAACGAAGGCATCAAAGAAACACTTAATCGCCAGATCGAAGTGGTTAATGCTAAACGTACTGAACTGGAAAAACACCAGGAAGAACATATTCGCCGCCTGGAAAAAGTTGCGGGATTATCTGCTGAAGAAGCAAGAGCGCAATTAATAGAAAGCTTAAGACAAGAAGCAAACACAAGAGCTTTAGTTATCCAACAGGAAATTATCGAAGACGCAAAATTAAAAGCCAACAAAGAAGCGCGTAAAATTGTTATTCAAACAATTCAGCGTACTGCTGCTGAACAAGCAATTGAAAACTCTATCACCGTATTTAATTTAGAAAGTGATGAGATCAAAGGTTCGATCATCGGTCGTGAAGGTAGAAATATCCGTGCAATAGAAGCTGCAACTGGTGTGGATCTGATCGTTGATGATACACCGGAAGCAATTGTGCTTTCTTCATTCGATCCATTGCGCAGAGAGATCGCACGCTTATCATTACAACGTTTAGTTGCTGATGGCCGTATACATCCTGCACGTATTGAGGAAGTAGTTGAAAAAACAAAACGCCAGTTAGATGACCAGGTAATGGAAATTGGTGAACGTACTGCAATGGAACTAGGCGTTCATGGACTACATAAAGAATTGATCAGAATGGTGGGCCGTATGCGCTTCCGTTCTTCTTATGGCCAAAACTTATTAATGCATAGTCGTGAGACTGCTAACCTTTGCGCCATCATGGCGGCTGAGTTAGGCATGAATCCTAAGTTGGCAAAACGTGCCGGTCTATTACATGATATCGGTAAAGTTCCTGATGAAGAAACTGAATTGAGTCATGCATTGTTAGGCGCTAAACTTGCTGAAAAATATGGTGAAAACCCTGCGGTAGTAAATGCCATCGGAGCTCACCATGATGAAATGGAAATGCAATATGTTATCTCTCCAATTGTTCAGGCTTGTGATGCCATCAGCGGCGCAAGACCAGGTGCAAGACGTGAGATCATGCAACAATACATTCAACGTATCAAGGACCTTGAAAATATGGCACTAGCCTACCCTGGCGTTGAAAAAGCTTATGCAATACAAGCGGGTCGTGAGCTTCGTGTAATTGTAGAAGCTGATAAAGTTTCAGATAGCGACAGCGATAAATTAAGTTTCGAAATAGCGCAAAAGATACAAACCGAAATGACCTTTCCTGGTCAAATCAAAGTAACTGTTATCAGAGAGAAAAGAGCAGTGAATATCGCAAGATAAAAGTTGGAAATTCCAAATAACAATAATTCAAAATCCAAATAGGTATATGCTTATTTGGATTTTTTTATCTTTACATATAAGATGAAAGACTTTTATTCTGATATGAGCTTCTTTGATAGGTTTACAAAAACTGCTGACGCGGTAAAACACATTCAATATTTCGAGAACTTAAATTTGGAAGATATTGATGAATTAGCTCTCGAAAAATCTATTGACGAAAAATTCAAAATCTTTCCGTATACAAGTTGTTTTATACCCGAAGGTTCTGAACTATTTAGAGCTAGAATTAATATAGATCGAAAGCCATTTTTAAAAGTAAAAGATATTGAAACTCCTCCCCCAGATTTGATAAAAAAATACGGCAGAGCAAATAAGCCTGGGGAACAAATTTTCTATTGTGCCACAAATTATGGACTAGCGGCCTTTGAGGTTCTTCAAGATTTCAAAAATAGCATATCGCCAGAAAATGAAATTGCTTTTTTAACTATTGGTGTCTGGAAAACCTTGAAACCTCTTAATGTGCTCAATATTATTGAAAGCCCGGTCCTGCATGATATTCGAGACGATATTAAAAAGGACTTTGAAAATCAAAAATATATATTAACTAAATATCATTTTAACAATGAGATTGTTGAAGCTAATAATCTGATAAGTCAATTTTTTGCGAATCAATTTACAAAAAGTAAAATAGAATCGCATCATGATTATAAGATAAGTGCGTTATATACAAGAAGACTTAAAATAATGAATAGTTTTATATCTGAAGAATATACAGATAGGAAATTTGATGGAGTAAATTATCCCAGTATAGCAATGAAATATAATGGCGATAATCAAGCATTATTTATAGAAAATATTGAAAAAAAATTAACCTTAGTAAATGCTATTCAAGTTGTGTGTTCAAATTTTAATTTCGAGAAACCTGAATTTTTAGGGAGAATAATCCGCGAAGCCGAATCTATCGTTGATGGAGAAATAATTTGGAAAAAGGAATTCTATAGTCCATAAACAGTATGAGTGTAGCTCTTTTTCGTGTTTTTTCATTGCATTTCAATTTTGCCCATTATTTTTTGGAATTTCCCCACAGGCTCTTTACCTTTGCCGTCCGATAAAAAACAAAGTTATGGACGCAGCAGTATTATTTGTACACGAACAGTTGACTACCAAGCCAGCTCTACCTAATTTCAAAGCAGGTGATAACATCACTGTTAACTATAAAATTGTAGAAGGTGCTAAAGAACGTATCCAGAGCTTTAAAGGCGATGTGATCAAACGTCAGGGTACTGGTGCTACTGCTACTTTTACTGTTCGTAAGATCAGTGATGGTGTAGGTGTTGAACGTTTGTTTCCTTTCTATTCTCCTAATATTGAGAGTGTTATATTAAATAAAGTAGGTAAAGTACGTCGTGCTAAACTATTCTATTTAAGAGAAAGAAGCGGTAAAAGCGCTCGTATTCAGGAAAAAAGAATGGCTGTGGCTCTTAAAGATTCTAAGGCAGCTGCTAAGAAGAAATAATTACCTTAATAAAGATAGTAAAGCGAGAATGTTATCATTTTCGCTTTTTTTTGTCCAAAAAGCTCCTCATATTATATTTTTTCCTATTTTAGTAGTCTAACGATTATTTCTTAACGCTAAACTAACTGAGTATGAAAAAGATCTTTACGCTTGCCTTACTGGTAATTATTCTTTCTGAATGTATTTCTTGTGCCAGAGGTATTACACCTTATGAAGCAGCTAACGGACATGCAAGGTGCGGCCGTTACATCAGATAAGTAACACATTTCAATACAGATTGTTAAAAAAATCAAACCAAAATATCCAGTAAAGCAGCCTGTTTTACTGGATATTTAATTTATCTTTGCTGCTTAAACTATATCAGTTATGATACTTCAAAATACGCCCGTTCTGTTGTCTATATTTCAACCGGAACACATGTTAGTTATTTTTTTAGCCGTTGTATTATTATTCGGTGGTAAAAAGATCCCTGAATTAATGAGAGGAATCGGTACAGGAATACGTGAATTTAAAGATGCCAAAGACAATGTGAAAAATGAATTGGAAGAAGGCATGAAAGAAAAAGATAAGGACGAAGAGATCAAACAATTAAGACAACAATTGCAACAACAGCAATTAGTTCAACAACAAAAAGAAATGCAGCAGCTACCTAAATAGTATTTGCTCTTTTAATAGACACAACCGGCTGAAGTGCTTGACGCAATTCCATTTGTCAATCACTCCAGCCAGTTTTATAAATACCAGTCAAAACTTACTTCTTTGTTTAGTACAATACAGGAATACCAGCAACAACTTTCAGCAGGAACTACAACTTGTATTACCACGGTAACACAATACCTCCAAAAAATAGAACAACGCAAACACCTGAACGCATTTACAGAAGTATATGCTGAAGAAGCATTACAAGCTGCTGCAACACTTGACGCAAAACGTAAATCCGGTGCAGCTCTTGGTAAGTTACATGGAACGGTAATAGCGATCAAAGATGTGATCTGTTATAGAGGACATGAAACAACCGCGTCTTCAAAAATTTTAAAAGGATACAACTCAGTATACACAGCAACAGCCTTACAACGTTTGTTAAATGAAGATGCCATCATCATTGGCAATTGTAACTGTGATGAGTTTGCAATGGGTAGCACGAATGAAAATTCTGCTCACGGCAATGTATTAAATGCGTTAGATGAAACAAAAGTACCAGGTGGCTCATCAGGTGGTAGCGCAGTAGCTGTGCAGGCAGGTATGTGCATGGTAAGCTTAGGAAGCGATACTGGTGGATCAGTGAGACAACCGGCAGACTTCTGCGGAATCGTTGGTTTAAAGCCTACTTACGGACGTATCTCACGGTACGGGTTAATCGCTTATGCTTCTTCTTTTGATCAGATAGGAATTTTTGGTAATAATGTTGAAGACGTTGCGCTAACATTAAGCGTAATGGCAGGGCCAGATGATTTTGATAGCACTGCTATACAAACTGCTCCTGAAAATTATACTAACCCAATTGGCACAAAAAAATATCGTATCGCTTATTTTAAAGAAGCGATAGAGCACGAATCTTTAAATAAAGAAATAAGCACATCCATTAAAAGTTGTTTCGAACAATTAAAAAAAGATGGACATACGGTTGAAGCAGTTGAATTTGATATGTTGGAACATATTGTTCCGGCATACTATGTTTTAACTACAGCTGAAGCAAGCAGTAATCTTAGTCGTTTTGATGGCGTAAGATTTGGACATAGAACGAAAGCTCCCGTCAGCGATCTAACAGAATTCTACAAATTAAACCGCAGCGAAGGTTTTGGCAAAGAAGTGAAGAGAAGAATTATGCTGGGAACCTTTGTTTTAAGCACCGGTTATTATGATGCGTATTTTAGTAAGGCGCAACAAGTAAGACGTTTATTGGTTGAAAAAACCAATACGATCTTTAAAGAGTATGATGCCATCATCATTCCTACAACGCCTACAACAGCCTTCAACATTGGCGAAAAAACAAAAGATCCTATTGCTATGTATTTAGCAGATATATATACGGTATTTGCTAACCTAACAGGTGTGCCAGGAATTTCTGTACCGCTTTTTAAACACAGCAACGGACTTCCATTTGGTTTACAGGTGATGACTAAAAAGCAAGATGAACTAACATTATTACAATTATCGCAATTGTTACTACAGCAATATAAAACCACTTAGTGATTTACTAAAAGTGAACAAATTATTTTCCATATGCTGTTTTTGTTTACTGATATTAAATGCATCAGCCCAGGAAATTATTGAGAAAGACTCTACTATTGATGTAAAAAAAGAAGATACTATAATTGCCCAGGTTGAAAGATCAACAACACCACTTAAACAAGACAAGGTTAAAGAAATTAACCAGATCACTAAATACGGATTTAAGAATCTTTTTTTAAACTACTCTTACAATCCATCCCTGCCTTACACAGCTCAAATAAATCCGAATGCCGAAAGCTTTATGCAGGATTATGTAAAGGCACATAACGCTACTTTGCAAAAGATGAAAGGCTGGGGATTACCTTACTTTAATTTAATAGAAAGTATTTTACAACAGCATGGTTTACCAAAAGAATTAAAATATATTGCTGTTATTGAATCAAGTTTACAATCAAATGTTGTTTCCACAAAAGGAGCCTGCGGACCATGGCAGTTAATGCCCGGTACTGCTAAAACATTGGGTCTTACAATAAATCCTTATGTAGATGAGCGAACCGATTATTATAAAAGTACAAATGCTGCAGCAAAATATTTATTGCAATTATACGGACAACTAAATGATTGGTTATTGGTAATGGCCGCCTACAATGGAGGTTTAGGAAGGGTAACGTCTGCAATTAAAAAAAGTGGCAGCACTGATTTCTGGAAACTGCAATTTTATCTTCCCGAAGAATCAAGAACTTATGTAAAAAGATTTCTCGCAACACAGTATATAATGGATGGCGACGGAAACACTAATCAACCTGCCGATAGTTCACACAATGCAAATGGCAGTATAGGGCTATATAATACCAATCCAAATTTATCTCAAACAGAATTTGCCGATCTTCAGAAGCTAACTATTTCGGGCAGATATAATTCAGCCATCATTGCAAAAAATATCACCATGGCCATTGCTGATTTCAATCGTTACAATCCATACTTCGATAAAATAATTGCAGTGAATGGAAGCTTTGATCTTAGATTACCTTCGGCTAAGATGCAACTCTTTCAAACAAATAAATACCCGATACTAAATGAGTGTATGCAGAATTTATTAAATGGTGCCTGCATTCCATCGCAGTCTACCAGGCCGGCTGCTCCTATGCATACTTCTGGGAAAAAGAAAAAGCATAAACATAAATAGATTTTACAATAACGCGAATTGTCAGACGGAGACCATAACAATTAATCTAAATTAAAATTGAAGATAGATCGGCAATACAGGCTCTGCAGTTTTTACCTGCATAAAAATAAAGATCATTATGAAAGCAATAAACAAGTATGCTATTAACGGCAGTTTAGCCAACAGATCTTTTACTTTATCTTCTATTTCTTTTGGCACAAAATGTAGTACGAAACCCAATATCATTATCAAGAAAACATTTTGATAATTAGCAAATAAAGTATACCAAACACCACCATCAAAATCACTAGTTATCTGTCCAATCAATGCTGTAGAATTTGCAAAAGAAGATGACCTGAAAAATATCCAGCAGAAACAAACGAAATGGAATGTAAGAAATATACCAACGATCTTAAAAAATACACCGGTCCAATTGAACTTCAGTTTTTCAACAACGTAGTTCTTTGCTTTTTCAAAAGTTAATGCCAATCCATGCATACCACCCCAGGCAACAAAATTCCAGCTGGCACCGTGCCAGAAGCCACCTAACAACATTGTGATAAATAAATTTATGTAAGTTCTAAACTTCCCTTTACGGCTACCTCCTAATGGAATATATAGATAATCTCGCAACCAACTGGATAAAGAAATATGCCACCTCCGCCAAAACTCAGTAATAGAGCTACTTTGATAAGGCGAATTAAAGTTAGGCGGAATGATAATGCCGCACCATCTCGCAATACCGATCGCCATATCTGAGTAGCCCGAAAAATCGCAATAGATAACCAACGCATATCCATATACGCCCAATAAACATTCCAAGCCGACATGCTTAGATGGATCATCAAAAATATAACCGACAAAGTTCACATTGATAAAATCTGAGATCACTATCTTCTTAAACAATCCCGAAAAGATCAAATAAAAGCCCGTTGCAAAATCATCTTTACTTACATAATATGGCTTATCCAATTGCGGTAAAAAATCTGCAGCTCTCACAATTGGTCCCATCATTAATTTTGGAAAAAAAGATAGGAAGTAGAGATAATCGATAAATCTTGTTACCGGTTTAAAATGGCCTTTGTAAACATCAACCGTATAACTAAGATTTTCAAATGTGTAAAACGAAATACCTACAGGTAATAATAAATTAAGCGGATGTACCCTTACCGAAGAAAAATCACCAATAAGTTGTATAAAAAAATTGGTGTATTTAAAATAGAATAACAATCCAAGATTGAGAACGATACTCGTTACAAGTAACGCTTTCTTTTTTACAGGATTACTGATCCGATAGATAGCATTCGATATAATAAAATCTACAATAGCTGAAAGGATCACCAGGCCTACAAACCAGCCGCAGGCTTTATAAAAAAAATACAACGAGAAGATGGTGAATGTGAGAATTCGTGCATTTCTATTTTTCGCAACTAATGAATACGTGATAATAAAAGCTACAAAGAACCATATAAAAAACCCACTGTTAAACAACAGCGGTTCTTTAGGATTGTACAGCAGATCTTGTACCAGCTTATTAAAATCAATTGCAAACATGCAGTCTATTTGAATTAGTTCGGTTGATTATTTTTCCATACTTGTAACAAATGCCTCAAATAATGATTGAGCTAATATACCATATCCTTTGGCATTAAAATGCACATGATCAGACATAGTCAATTTTTTTTGATACCAGCTGTTCATTGAATTTGTTCCGCCCATCACCTGGTGCATATCCCAATAAGCAATATGATGGTCATTCGCGTATTTGATCAGCACATTCACCACATGTTCCAATTCAGGTAAAGCAACGTAAGCTCCTCTATGTTTATCAAACTTAAGCGCGTCCGGTGGTGTTGTGATCAATATAGATGAGTTGGGCGATGCGACCTTTATTTTACTAATAAGATGATCTACCTTTTGATAAAAACCTGTTTCAGATGATTCAGAAAAAGCATCATTCGTACCCAAAGAAATAATTACAAGATCAGGCAATTCATTTTTTAACTGCTCGCTTAATTCGGGCAGCTGATCGTAATCTGTATATTTTGTTCCTATTTTACAAACTGTCTGAAAATTAAAAAATAATTTCCCATTATATTTCTGTCCGTAATAATCATTTAGTTTTTGCATTAAAGGTTCAGAGAAAAGTCCCGACTTAACATGAGAATCGCCAATATGCAACACTTTGATCATGGTCAAAGAAGAATTAGCCATTCGAACTCTTTGCTTAACAAGAGCTAACTCACTTGCATTTTGTATTTGATTGTCGAAATTTTGTGTTACTATATCAACAAGAGAATTAATTGCCATTTCACGGACAACAGGTTGTTGTTTTACCAGAGAGAGTAAAAACAATGCATTAATTAGCGTGCTTTTCAAAATCATTATAATCGTTCATAATTGCATTGTATAAATAATTGGCTATTCGTTTTCCGCCTCTTGAATTTACATGCGTGTAATCTTTATTGGCATAAGTAGTATCACCTTCCACCCAATTCACCAGCGAATTTTCTCCGCCCATTGCATGATACAAATTAAAGAAATCAATATTGGTAGAGCGCGCCATATTGTATTGGCCGTCAACCAAGGGTTCTACACCATCTTCTGTCCGCCAGGTTCCGCCATCATAATTAAAATCTTTATCTGCAGTAGACACTAACAAAATACTTGTTTGAGGAAAAGCATCTTTTATCTTTTTTAAGATCGGTTGCATCTTTCTACAATACCAGCTAAAATCTGTCAGATCAGGTCTGAACAAAAGATTAGGACCATACTGAAATATCAACAGATCATAAGGCCTCGTTTTTTGTACCTGTTCTAAAAAGTCTTGGGTAAAATAATTAAACTCTACGCCGGTAATTCCTCTAAACGAAAAATTATCAACGTAAATGCCATCATCGGATTCAAATGCGGCACCATACAATGGAATATCTTTTGAAGAAATGCTGACACGAACATTTTTAATGCTGTCGAAATTTTCATCAACTACATTAAAATGTTGCGTTGCATTGATAGTTTGTTGTTTGCCATTGATGGTTAGGATAGCATTTGTTAGTTTATCTTCAGCCGGCATTCCGTATAATACAGAAACATTATTAAAGTAATTTAAATGTGGCCGATCAACAGTGTGATAATTAACCCAACTATTCTCATCCGAAAAAAAACTGTGTCCAGATATAAAAAGATTAGCGTCTGCTTTATCATCTGATTTAAAACTAACATCATTCCAATTATCAGAAGATTGGCCTATTACTGTTGCTCTAAAACCCGCTACAACAGAGGTTATTGGCACATACCCTACTCCATTACCGCCAAAATAATCTTGTAATTGTTTACGCAGATCTTGTGTAATAAGATCGCCTTCTATAAATGAATCACCAAAATAAGCAATGCGAATTTTTCTGCGTTTGTGCTTTTTCAATTCATCCAGATGTTGTATGAAATCAGACAATGCATATTGCTGACCTGAACTATTTATCAACCCTGAATCAGTAATATAATTGCGAATTACAATAGTCTTACTGCCAACCTTAACGGTATCAATTGGTTTAGGCTTTTTAATAATAGCTGCAACACTATCTTTAGTTTGAAGTGTATCTTTCTTAATATCAGCCAATATATCAATAGTGCGAAAATTATTACCCAGCAGTTCGGGCCTCCATTGAAATAAAAAAGTCGCAGTTAATAATAATAAAAAAAATAAGATATTAAACAGGAGCACATTCTTTTTCTGATTCATGTAAACGCAAAATTAGTCAGCTTGATTTTGATCGTGCTTATATAATTTATATCTGACAATTACCAATGTTATACGATGCATCCAGACTTCTTTTGCAGATGAATATTTTGATCGGTTCATATCTTTTAACCAAATATGATAATCCATATTACCTTTTAATTTATAGTAAAATCTTTTTCGGGATAAGATACCACAAAAATCTTCAAAAGATTCTTCTGCAGATGCATATTGTTTATATTTTGTGTGGCGTTTTTTAAGATGATTGCGCCCTTTTACACCAAAATAATTATTTAGCTGTCTGCAATTTAAACTTGTACCACTACCCGATTCCAATATAGATACTCCTAATATGATTGAAACCGGAATACCAAATTGTTGTGATAGATCTTTGGCCATTGGTAAATGTTTCCTGATGTACCTTAGGGTTACTTCCTGTGCCGAACAAATGTTGACAATAAGAAGAAGCAAGCAGCATAATGTCAATTTTACTTTATTCATAAAATAGGACTTTATTATAATTGAATATACAATTTTCTTGCAAATAATTACCGCAATACCGCTTTAATTGCTTCTGCCTTTAGCAGCGTTTCTTCATACTCCTGTTCAGCATCGCTGTAAAACGTAATAGCACCGCCCGTTTGAAAAGAAAGATATTGGGTTGAACTGCTATATAATATACTTCGTATTACCACATTAAAATCAAAATCACCATCAGGATTTACATAGCCGATCGAGCCTGAAAAAACACCACGCCTGGTTTCTTCATACTGTTCGATCAGTTCCATCACCCTTTTTTTAGGTGCCCCTGTCATTGATCCCATTGGAAATGTGGCTTTAATAGCATCCACCCAGTGAATATCATTTTGCAATCGCCCGCTAACAGTACTGATCATTTGATGCACCTGCGGGAAACTATATATACCAAACAGCTCGTCAACTTTTACGGTACCTTCTTTACATATTTTACTAAGATCGTTACGTACCAGATCCACCACCATAACGTTTTCACTACGCTCTTTATTGCTGTTAAAAAGACTTGTTTTACGTTCTTCATCCATCAATTTATCTGCCAGATCACGCTTAGCAGTACCCTTTATTGGTTGAGAAATGACTGTATCTCCTGTCTTTTTTAAATAACGTTCCGGGCTTGCACACAAACAATATTTATCATTCAATTTATATAATGCGGCAAATGGATTAGGCGATAATTCAGTTAACTGATGATATACTGAAACAGGATCGATCGTTGCAGGCTGAATATAAAATTCCTGACAAAAATTTAATTCATAGCAATCTCCCCGTAATATTCTTTTTTGTATTTCTTTTATCCTGGTAAAATATTCTTCTTTCGATATTCTGTTTTCAATAACAGAAGAAATTTTAGCGGAAGGTTTTATTTGCGATGAACAGGATTGAATCTGTTCGAAAATTATAGTAGCATCGGCATCACAAAAAATAGTTAGCTGATCTTTTGTTAACTGCAAAACGATTTCAGGAATAAAAAAATGCAGATCACTGAACCCGATACCATCAAAATTTGCAGATGATAATTGCTCCGTTTCATTTTTAAGATCATATCCTAAATGACCAAACAACCAGCCTTTATGTTTATTGGAGAATTCTTTTAACTGAGTAAATGCTGAGCCTGCATTTACTTCAATACTGGCCTTAGAACCAACTGCCAGCAAGCTTTCGAAAGAACCCCCATCCCCTGAAGGGGTGAAAGATTTATATTGTTGATTATCCAGTAAACAAAAAATGTTGAACTGTTTTGCCCAGTTCAACATTTTTTGTTTGAATTCTATGTAATCAGTTATTGCAAATGAATGAGTGCTTTTCACGTGTACTATTTTTGTTACTAGCCATCCATTTCTTTGCTACTAGCTATTCTTAAAAATCATCGTCATCGTCATCAAAACCTCCGCCACCTAAATCATCATCATCAAAACCAAGGTCTTTAAAATCATCGTCCATCTTCAAATCATCATCTTCTTCTTTAGCACCTTTTTTACCCGGAGCTTTTTTACCTTTTGATTTAGGCACATCAAATTCTGCAAAATCTGGATCCCAGTCATCATCTTCACCTGCTTCTCCTTTTTCCCAATCATCTTTTTCTTCTATATCGTCATCGTCGTCGTCATCATCGTCATCACCTTTCTTTTTAGCAGCGCCTTTACCTTTTTTTACGGGCGTTTCTTCTTCCAGATCAAAATCATCATCGT
>Ga0206994_1071_pt1 | contig 21507 bp, 18 predicted proteins | sample Alteio_BWMinCont_4_FD_153485 | JGI IMG/M metagenome (GOLD analysis project Ga0206994, IMG submission 153485) | Enriched cells from forest soil in Barre Woods Harvard Forest LTER site, Petersham, Massachusetts, United States -... | ecosystem: Environmental > Terrestrial > Soil > Temperate forest >...
ACGGGCCATAAAGTCATCAGCAGATTACCCGGCCACTTTTCCGAACGCCTGGAACAATCTGGGGATACTGGCGGCCCGGGAAGGGAATACGGACGAGGCGATTGGATATTTTCGGAAGGCGCTGGAGATAAATCCGGAGCACGCGGTGGCGCTGCAGAATCTGGGGAACGCTTACCGGCAAAAGAGGGACTGGGATGCGGCGAGGAAAACGCTGGAGCACGCGCTGGCGCTGAATCCGGACGATGCAGAGGCGAATTACGGGTTGGGCATGGTATACGCGCAACTGAATGACACGTCGCGAGCATATGAATTTCTGCAGAAGGCCCTCGCGGCGCGGCCGGCGTACCCGGAGGCGCTGAATAATCTTGGCATCCTTTATTTGCGCACGGGACGGTCGGAACAGGCGAAAAAGTGCTTTGCAGAGTCGATTCGGGTGGCCCGGGAATTTGAGCAGTCGTATTTGAATCTGGCGCGGGTGTATGCGATCGAAGGAGACAAAGCGCTGGCGCGGACAACGCTGCAGGAGCTGTTGAAGGTGCATCCGGACCAGGCGCAGGCGCGGAAGGAGCTTGAGGAGCTGGGGCCGTAGATTGAAGGGAGCTAGTGCGGCGGTTAGAATCGCGGGAGACGGAACGTAGGCGAGGAGATTGTCGCGCCTCTTCCACTATGAAATTAAGTAATAAATTTGAAGCTGAGGTTCTTCGGGCATCCTGGTCGGATCCCTCAGAATGACAAGTTTGCTCAAATCTCACACTAGTCCAAACCGGTTGGCGAGCAGAATTCTGTGCGTGTGGATGATCGCGCAGGTTGTTGTGCCCGTTCTGGCATGGGCGCAAAGCGGTGGGGGCGTGGTGGAGGGCATGGTGCGCGACGCGGAGAAAAGACCGCTCGCGGATGTGAAGGTGTCGTTGGACGATCAGGTGGAGGGGAGAACGCAAGTGACAGCGACCGATGCCGAAGGCCGTTTCCGATTCGGCGGTGTTGCGGCGAGCACGTACATTCTGCGCTTTCGAAAGACTGGTTATCTGGATCGGACGGATGGGCCGTTTGCCATTGGGCGAGGAGAAAAGAAAGCGGTGAATTTGGAACTGGCGAAGGAGAAAGGCGCTGAGGCGGGCAAGAATGCCGCGCAGCCGATGGAATATTCGGATGAACCGCAATTTACCGTTGCGGGGGTAACGGATCCGAGCAATGTGGGCGGGCACGGTTCGAATGTGACGCTGCCGACCAAAGAAGCGCTGGCGCGCGAGACGGCTTCGCTTGGGGCGGGAACCTCCGCTGTTGACAAGGCCGGTGCGGCGAAAGAGATTGCCGGAGAACTGCCGAAAGTTGCGGCGAATGATTTCGCGGAAAATTTGCGAGTGGGAAGGGAATTGCTGCAGGCGGGACGTGCGAAACAGGCGGTTGCTTTCCTGGAGCAGGCTTTGCAGTTGAAACCTATGGATTACGCGGCGGGGTATTCGCTGGCGGTGGCTTACCAGAAAAGCGGAGATCTGAAGCGCGCGGATCGAGTGGCTCAGACCTTGCTTGCGCGAGAGGAGCGCGGGCAATTGCACGTCCTGCTGGCAGAGGTTCGGGAGAGCGAGGGGCAGCCGGTGGACGCGGCGCGGGAGTACCAGCGGGCGGCGGAAATGGAGCCGAGCGAGGAGAATTTGTTTGCCTGGGGCGCGGAGCTTCTGCTGCACCATGCGGATAAGCCGGCTTCGGAAGTGTTTGGCAAGGGGCATCGCCTGTATCCGAAGTCAGTGCGCATGCTGGTAGGGCTTGGCGCATCGGCCTACGGGCAGGATTTGAATGAGCAGGCCGCGCGCTGGCTGCTGGAGGCGATTGCGTTGGAGCCTGCCGATGCGCGGCCTTATTTGTTTTTGGGGAAGGTGCAGGAAGTGGCCAAGAGCGAGCCGCAGGAATGGTTGGAGGCGTTCCGGCTGTTTGTTGAGTTGCAACCGAAAGACGCGTGGGCGCACTACTACTATGCGGTGGCGCTGGACAAGCAGCGGCGGGGCAAGCCAGATTTTGCGGAGCGCGAGGCGGAGTTGCAGAAGGCGATTGCCATTGATCCGCGGTTTGGCGATGCGTACTTGAAACTGGGTTTGTTGGATGAAGAGAAAGGGGAACTGGCGAAGGCGGTGGCGTCGCTGCAAAAGGCGGTGGAGTTTACGGCGCTGCCGGATGAGGCGCATTTGCGGCTGGCGCAGGCCTATCGGCAGATCGGCGAGACGGAGAAGGCGCGGAAGGAGTCGGCGCTTTACGAAGAAGTTTCGCAAAGAAAAAAAGAGAAGATGGAGCGAGAGCGGCGGGAGTTGGGGCAGTTTGTTTTTACGGAGAAGCCTTAGGCCAGGGGAGAAACGAGAAAGAAAGGATACGCAGAGGGCGGGGAGGAAGAGCAGAGAAGCGCGAAGTTAAGTCCGCGTAGCGGCCACCTTCAGGTGGCCCCGCCTCAAGTTCTCTCTCTCGTGTACGGCCCACCGTCTGCGGCGGGCCGCTCCTAATGGGCTGGTGGCGGCGTTGGGGCGCGCATCAGGTCAATGAACATTTTGTAGAATTTTTCGAAGTCGAGATCGACATTGATTTCGACGCGCTGCAGCTGGCGTTTCGGCTTGTCTCCTTCAAGCCAAGTCAGGGTGTTGCCGTAGGAGGCGCCGTGGTCGGTGTCCACGGCCATGTAGCGGACATCGCGCTTGGTGATGATGGAGGGATCGATCCAGGCTGCAGCGGCGAGTTCGTCCCACATGAAGTCGGCGCCGGGACCGTGCATGTAGAACTGCGCGACATAGCGGGCGAGGGGAGTGCCGGCCTTTGCAATTTCATCCACCATGGCTTGTGTGAGGCGCGTCTTGATGGAAATGTCCACGGGCGTGCAGGTGATTTTCCTCCAGTTGGCGTGAAGAACCGCGTCGGCGGCTTCGGGATCCATCCAGAAATTAAATTCGTGGCGCGGCGTGTTGACGAATTCCGGATTGTCCGTGGCGGGATTCAGGCTGCCGCCCATGAAGACAAGTTCCTGGGCGAGTTCGGCGAATTGCGGATCGATGCGCAGCGCGAGCGCAAGATTGGTCATCGGGCCGCCCTCGTAGATGGTGACCTCGTGCGGATATTTGTGGACCATGCGAATCAGGAAATGGGCGGCGTCTTCGGAGGAAGGCTTGGTGGTCGGAGGACCTTCCTTGGGCGGCGGGACGACGAAGGGATCGTGATACCAGCGGCTGTCCCACGCGCCGGCGTAGCCGACCTTGCCGTATCGCTCCTGCCAGAATTGCGCCTCTTCGCGGGTTCGTACGAGCGGAAAGACGGCGCCGGGAACCACGGGAATGTCGCTGCGGCCCATGACTTCGAGGAGGCGCAGGGCATGAACGACTTCTTCGTCACGCCACTGATTCCCGGTGACGATGGTGACGCCGAGGACTTCGACCTGAGGTGACTGGATGAGCGTGGCGAGCGTTTGCATATTGCTGCCGCCGGGGCCGGAGCAATCCTGATTGATGATGATCTTGCGGCGAGTTTGGGCGTAGGAGGCGGGGACGGAGAAGAAAAGAGCGAGAAGGGCCACGCCGAAAAGGAAACGACCCACGGCTCGCGCCGTGGGTCGAGAAGAGTAGAACAGAGAATTGGTTTTCAAGTCGGTCCCTAGAACGTGAATTTCAGCCCGAACTGGACAAGCCGGGGGCCGTTGACAGTAGAGTTGATCTTCCCAAACGTGCCGGGAGAATTGAAGTCGCTGCCCGGAAGCCCAAACTGGGCATGGTTAAACAGGTTGAACATCTCCGCGCGGAAATCAAGGCCAGTATTTTCCCACGGGAGGGCAAAGCGCTTGATGACCGAAAAATCGGTGTTAACGAAGTCCGGGCCGTTTACCGGCGTACGATTGGCATTTCCGAGTTCGCCGGCGCCCGGCGCACTAAAGCAATTGACGTTAAACCATTCGCCGAGGGCTTGGTGGAATCCGCTCGTCGGGGCGCAGGTTTGGTTGGGGCGAATCTGGCTGTTGCCGTTGTTCTGGAAATTGACGCCCGAACCGTTATTCGTGTCCACGATAAATATCGGGAACCCCGAACTGATGTGCTCGATCACGGTTACCTGCCAGCCGCCGAGGAGCGTGTTGGTTGCATGGTTCCAGTTGCTTCCAAAGCGCTTGCCATTTCCGAACGGCAGGTCGTAAATCACGCTGGCTGTGAAGTTGTTGTCCAGATTGATCTGCGAGAGCGCCCAGTCCAGCTTGCTCCAATTGGGAAGGGGATAGTATGTAGCCCCGATCGTGCTTCCAACTCCATCGGCGAACCCATTGTCATAAGCACGGGAGTAGGTGTAGCTAACCAGGGCGTAGAGGCCATGACGCGCGTTCTTGGTCTCCGCCTTGACCTGCAGCGAATTCTAATGAGCGCTGCCCTGGTCGGTGATGTTGGCAATCGTTGAGAAGGGGAAATTCGCAAACTGAGGAGGCTGGGGGAGGAACGCGCCGCCCGGACCGCAGCCAAGTGTGTAACCAGCGGTAGCCTTCGAGCCGCCGGCGCAGGCGTTAGGCGTGGTGACGTTGAGGTTGTTGCCGTCAATGAGGACGTGCGAACTCCGAGCGCCAGCGTAGCCGACGGTGAGAACGATATCGCCGGGAATCTGGTGCTCGACATTGACGTTGAACTGCTGGACCTGCCCAGGCCGGAAATTGATGTTTTGCGCCTGAATGGTTCCTGAAAAGGTCGCGGGGTTAGGCTGCGCGTTAAAGATCGGGAAACCGTCGCTGAAGCTAATAGCGGACGGAACTAAACCGAACTGCCCAGAGCATGCAGCTTTAGCAAAAGTGCAAGCGCCGCCGAAAGCAAATGCGTCCGATTCCGCGTAGAACGGAGGATTCTGCCACAGCCCTTGAGCGCCCTGGCTCCAGGACGAGTCGTGGAAGATGGCATACCCGGCGCGCACAACGGTTTTGTCGCTGCCCTTCAACTTGTAAGCCAAGCCGATGCGGGGTTCGAAGTCTTTCCAGTAAGTGCGAATGCCCGCGCCGTCGCTGACCCCGTTAACGCCGGGGATCAAGAACTGTCCATTCACGGGGTTGAAATCCGCCTGGCGTCCGGCAACTTCCGCGATCGGGGTGGTGATATCCCAAGCGAGCCCGAGATTTACGGTGAGATCCTTTGTTGCGCGCCAGTCGTCTTGCACATAGGGACGGAAGATCTTCCAGCGGCGGCCGGTGGTGTCGCCGAGGAAAGTCTGGTCGTGAATCGCGAGGCTTGGCAAACCGAGGGCCAAATCCGCCTCGGGGTTGCCGCTCCAAAGGCCAGTGAGAATCCAATAGCCGTCCTGGAAGCCGTTGGTGCGGACGTTCATCTGCATGGCACGAATAGCGCCGCCCATCTTGATGTCGTGCTTGCCGAGGATCATGTCGTAAGAATCGGCGATGGAGAAGACGTTGGTCCCACCGGTGAAGGGCGCGAAGCCGCGGTCGCCAAGTGAGTAGAAGCCGCCATCAAGCTGGGTGGAAGTGAGTCCGCAACTGATGATGTCGCCCTTACAGGTAGTGCCGTTCTGGCAGCCAAGATTCGCCCCTGGGATGCCAAATTTTGCGGCCAGGCAACTGCCATCTCCTTCGGAAGTGATGTAGTTGAAAATGCGGTTATAGCCGCCGGAAACCTGGTTCACTTTGGTGGGCGAGAACACGTGAGTTTCGGAGAGCGAAATATTCCGTCCATGGTTCTGGATGCCCTGGTTGCTGGCAAAGGGAGATTGGGAAGCGAAGTCCGGGAAACCGGGCGCGCCGCCAGGGACATAAGAAACCGCCTGGTCGTAACTGAAACGGGCAAAGGCGGTGTCGGAGGCCGTAAAAGTGTGGTCCAGGCGGATGTCAAACTTGGTTTCATCCAGCTTGCGGACAGGGGAGTCTACATAGTTGAAACCGAGAGCGGCATTATTGGCATTGGGCTCCGGGTAGAGGGCCAACAATTGCGAGGAGATGGGGTTGATCAGGTTCTGTGGAATTTTGTTGCAAGCGGAAGCCCCGACCGGCTGAGCGCCAAAATTTCCCGTGGTAAGGTTTGCGGGTATGGCATTACCGCCAGCGTCACACTGAAAGAAATTTCCAGCGCCGTTGACGTTGTTCGGCGCCCCATTCATGTTTGGATTAATGATTGCTCCAACTGCAACAGGGTTCCCAAAGACATCTTTGGAGAAATCTCCGCCGCGCATGGCGTCAGTTGGCACAAAACCAGTAAAGGTTGTGCCGTGGCGCTGGGATTTTTGTTCGCCATCGAGGAAGAAAAAGGTTTTGTTCTTGCGAATGGGGCCGCCGAGGGAACCGCCGTACTGGTTGAGGTTAAATTTTTCGGGAGAGGTGGCGAAAAAGGTTTTGGCGTCGAGAGAAGTGTTGCGCAGGAATTCGTAAAGCGAGCCGTGCAGAGCGTTGCTTCCGGATTTAGTGGTAACTAGCACTGTTGGTCCCGCACGGGTGCCGAATTCGGCGGAGTAGTTATAGGTGAGCACCTTAAATTCCTGAATGGAGTCGATGGAGGAGAGGATGGCGATACCGCCGGCCGTCAACTCGTTGTTGTCGTTGCCGTCCAGCAGCCAGTCGGTGCTGTTGGCGCGGGATCCCCCGACCGAGAGGGAGAACGAGCCGCGAGCGGAAACTTCGCTGCTGGGGCCGCCGTTAAAAAAGCTGGTGGGATTGGTTTCCTGCACGGTGCCGGGAGTGAGCGTGGCGAGCTGAACGAAGTCGCGGCCGTTCAGCGGGAGCTGCGCGACCTGCTGCGAGTTGATAACTTGTCCGAGAGTGGGATCCGTGGTGGTGACGGCGACGGCGTCGGCGGTAACCTCCACGCTCGACGAGACAGAAGCGGGGTTCAGACTGAAATTGAGTTCGCGCGATTCGTCGATCTGCAGCTTGAGGTCTTTGGCCTCAGCGGATTGAAACCCTTGGAACTGCACGTGGATGGTGTACACACCGACGGGAAGCAAATTCACGATGTAGTGTCCGGTGTCATCCGTTTTGGTGTCGCGAGTGGCACCGGTGCCCTGAGAGGTCACGGTCACGGAAGCGCCGGTGATGTAGGAACCGGACTTATCCGTGATCGTTCCCGAAAAACTTCCGATCGCCTGACCGAACGCGAGCGGGGAGAAACACAGTACAGTCATGCAAATCATCAGGACAAAGAGAATTCTCTTGCTCATTATGCATACCCCTTTTTGGAACCCTGGACTCATCGCAAAAGAGCGGCAGAAATCAAGAGATCGAATCTCTCAATCTCAACACCGGGACTGAAGCACCCTGGAATCGCGGCAAAATATAAAAAGATGACCGCCAGCGAGTCCTCTTGAAGTCCCCGGCGGCTCGAACGACGCTTTGAGTACGGGGAAAATATTGGAATGAAATTACTTCCCAATCGCTGAAGTGTCAAGCGGATGTTTGCGGAATGCTGTGCAAGAAATTGATAAGCCGCATCTTAGCGGCAGATGGATTGCGAATAGACCATCCGGGAGCGGGAGAATTGTTCCAAAATGGGCCAACGAAGAAAGTATAGGTCCCTCTTGCGTTACGTCTCGTCTATTTCAGCGATGCGGCTACTCTTTGGCCGTATTCTTTCGCTTTGGCGATGGCAGCGGGCTCGTCAATAGTCAGGAGCTTGCCGTCCTTCAGGAGAGTTTTTTCCGGCGACGACTACGGTCTGGATTTCGCTGGCTTTGAGGGCGTAGACGATTTGGGAGTAGACGTCGTACATGGGAACGGCGTTGGGCACGTCAAGCGTTAGGATGACGAAATCGGCTTTTTTCCCAGTTTCGAGCGAGCCGATCTGCTTTTCCATGTGTAGAGCGCGGGCACCTTCGATGGTAGCCATTTCCATCGCGCCTTTTGCGCCCAGCGCGCGGGGATCAACGCGGTAGGTTTTCTGCAGCTTCGCGGCGAGGTCCATCTCTTCCATCATGTCCAGATCGTTGTTGCTGCCGGCGGGGCCGTCGGTGCCGAGGCCCACGCGCATGCCTGCGGCGCGCTGGTCCACGACGGGCGCAACGCCGCTGGCGAGCATCATGTTGCTGGAGGGATTGTGCACGCAGCCGACCTGGCGCTCAGCCAGGATTTTCATGTCGGTGTAATCCACCCAGATGCAGTGGGCGGCCAGAACGTCGGGGCCGAGGAATTCGATGCGCTCGAGATATTGCACCGGCGTGGCGCCATTTTTCTCGATGCTGTCGGTGAACTCTTTTCGCATTTCGGAGACGTGAATGAGGATGGGCGCGTGATATTTGCGGGCCATCGCGGCGGCGTCACGCAGGGTTTTTTCGGAGCAGGTGTAGATGGAGTGGGGAGCGACGGCGGCGTGGATGAGTGGGTCGCCTTGCCATTTTTTCAAGAATTTTTCGGTGTAGGCGGCCGTCTCGGCTTCGTTTTTTGTTGTCAGGGACGGGGAAATCAATCCAGGTTTCGCCAAGAACGCCGCGGAGTCCGGCGGCCTTGGTTTCCTCGGCTTCCGCGTCTTCGAAATAGTACATGTCGGCAAAAGTGGTGGTCCCGCTGCGGATCATCTCGGCGAGGGCGAGGCGGGAGCCCCAGCGGACGTACTCTTCGGTGACGTTGCGTGCTTCGGCGGGGAAGATGAATTTGCGCAGCCAATCGTCGAGGGTGACGTCGTCTTTCAAGCCGCGCATCAGGACCATGGGGATGTGAGTGTGCCCGTTGATCAGGCCGGGGATGATGAGTTTGCCGCTGGCGTCAATGCTTTGCTTGGCGGTGATGCCCTTTGGAAACCCCGCGGCGGCGTCCTGGCCGATGGCGATGATTTCGTCGCCGCGCACCGCGAGGAAACCATTTTCGAGCACGCGCCGGTTGGAATCCATCGTGACGATGGTCGCGCCTTTTACCATCAGGTCGACAGAGACGGCTTGCTTGGGAGCGTCCTGCCCGCGAGTGGCGGAGGTGGAAAGTAGGAGGCTGACAAGAAGAGCAGCTTGCTTACAAAATGTGCGCCCGATTTTCATGAACAGGTCCTTTACTGAGGATGGCTACAGATTAGAGGAGTCGAAGGGTTTCGGAAAGAGCTGGCTCATGCGAAAAACTTCGACCTTGCCTTTCAGGTTTGCGAGCACCACCGGAATGTCGCCGCAGAATTCCCAGATGATCTGGCGGCAGGCGCCGCAAGGAGGAGTGAGCGTGTCCGTGTCGGTGACGACAGCGATGGAATCGAAGCGGCGCTCACCTTCACTGATCGCTTTGAAGATGGCGACGCGTTCGGCGCACAGGGTGAGGCCGTAGGTGGCGTTTTCTATATTGCAGCCCGGGAAAATCTTGCCCGATGGTGTGTGCAGTGCCGCCCCGACTTTGAAATTGGAAAATTTGGCGTGGGCGTTTTCGCGGACTTTGGTTGCGGCGGTGATGAGGGCGTCGTGTTCTGACATTGGGATCTCCAAGAAATCTGAATGGCGCTTCAAATTATAGTGCAGCGGCGATTTGGGGGATGACGGCGCGTAGGAGGCCGATGAACTGGGACTTGACGCGCTCGGCGGTTTCGAGGACTTCGTTGTGATCGAGCGGTTGGTCAAGAACGCCGGCGGCGGCGTTAGTAACGCAGGAAATACCAAGGGCGCGGAGGCCGGAGTGGCGCGCGGCGATGACTTCGGGAACCGTCGACATGCCGACGAGATCGGCGCCGATGGTGCGGAGATAGCGAATTTCGGCCGGCGTTTCGTAGCTGGGGCCGGCCAGAGCGGCGTAGACGCCTTCGCCGAGATCGATGTTGAGGTGGCGACCTGCAGCGAGGATGAGTTCGCGGAATTTCTTGTCGTAGGCGTTGGTCATGTCCGGGAACCGCGGGCCGAATTTATCGGCGTTGGGACCGGAGAGCGGATTGGCGCCTTGCAGATTGATGTGATCGCTGATGACCACCAGGCGTCCCTGGGTGAATTCTTTTTTGATCCCGCCGGCGGCGTTGGTGAGGATGACGGCCTTAGCGCCGAGGCGGGAGAAAACGCGGATGGGGAATGCGACGTCCTGCGCCGAATAGCCTTCGTAGAGATGAACACGGCCCTGCATGCCGGCGACTTCAATGCCATCGACCTTGCCGATGACGAGTTGCCCAGCGTGGCCGATGGCCGTGGAGCGCGGGAAGTGCGGAATTTTTGCGTACGGGATGCGCGTGGCGCCCGCGAATTCGTCGGCGAAGGCGCCGAGGCCGGAGCCGAGGACGAGGGCGATTTTGGGGCGGAGCCTGGTTTTTTTCTGGATGAAGAGCGCGGCGGCTTCGGCGCGTGCGAACTCCGCGTTTGCTTTCGCAACGGAAGAATTCTTTGCAGCAGCGCTCATGTGAGGATTCCGACGATGCAGGCGGACATCAGGTTGGCCATCGTCCCAGCCAGCATGGCGCGGATGCCGAACTTGGCGAGCTGGCCGCGCTGCTCCGGGGCCAGCGCCCCAATACCGCCGATTTGAATTCCGATCGAGCTGAAGTTGGCGAAGCCGCAGAGCGCAAAGGTGGCGATGGTGAACGAACGCGGGTCGAGCGTTCCCTTTAATTGGCCGAGTTTGGCGAAGGCGACAACTTCGTTGATAGACATTCGCGTGCCGAGAAGATAGCCGACGGTCGAGGCATCTTTCCACGGAATACCGATCAGCCAGGCGATCGGGGAAAAAATCCAGCCGAAGAACTGTTCGAGGCTTTGCGGAAACCAGCGAAAATGATGCGCGAACAGCCAGTTGTGCGCGCCGCCGACGATATAATCCGCGAGCGCGAGCAGCGCGATGAAAGAGATCAGCATGGCGGCGACGTTGATGGCGAGTTGCAGGCCATCGGAAGTGCCGCGCGAAATGGCGCCGAGGAAGTTGGCTTCCTTTTCCATCTCCGGCATCTGCACCCGCCCTGCGGTTAAAGGCTCCTCTGTTTCGGGGACGAGCATCTTGGCCATGAGCAGAGTGCCGGGTGCGGTCATGATGACGGCGGTGAGCAAATGTTTGGCTTCGACGCCCGAGGCGATGTATGCGGCCATGATGCCGCCCGAGACGTGGGCCATGCCGCACGTCATCACGCACATCAATTCAGACTTGGTGAGCTTGTTGAGGAACGGACGAATGGTAAGGGGCGCTTCGGTCTGTCCCATGAAGATGCTGGCGGCGATGTCTAGCGATTCGGCGCCGCTGGCTCCCATGACGCGCGTCATCACCCAGGCGAAGGCGCGAATGAAAAGTTGCATCACGCCGATGTGATAGAGAAAAGCGAAGACGGCAGCGATGAAGATGATGGTAGGCAAAACCTGGAAGGCGAAGATGAAGCCGATCGAGGAGCCTTTCGCCCCGAGCGGGCCGAAAACAAACTCAGAACCGCTGAAGGCGAAGCTGAGAAGTTTGTTGACCGCGTCGCCCGCCACCTGAAAAATCATGCGGCCGATTTCGAATTTGAGCACGAAGATCCCGAAGGCGAGTTGCAGACCGAGGCCCCACAGTACGGTCTTGAGCTTGATTTCCTTGCGCGCCGTGGAGAAGAGATAAGCCAGTCCGACGAGGACGATCATGCCCAGCACACCTGCAAATCTTCCCATGAGGACTCCTTTGGACGACTGCCTGGAAAATGGTGCGCGAACGATGCCGAATCAAGCACCGCCGATGACGCGGCGGATTAAGGGACGCGCTGGTGGCTTTTTATCACCGATTTGGTAACTGGCTTCAATCATTTTTTGTGCGGAGTCGAGTTGCGCATCGGCATTGTATGCGATGGTTACAAGAGTTTCGCCCGTTTTGACCGGGTCGCCGATGCGTTTATGGAATTCGAGGCCGACGGCGTGGTCGACGTTCTGCTCTTTCTTTTCGCGGCCCCCGCCGAGCATGGCGAGGGCGATACCAAGGTTGAGGCAGTTGATGTTGGTAATGAAACCGGAGGACTGAGATTTTACTTCGGCGTGGCTGCGGGCGTCGGGGAGAAGGGAAGAGTCGTCGATCACACGGGGATTGCCGCCCTGAAGGCGGATGCATTCGCGGAATTTTTCGACGGCTTTTCCGGAAACGACCATTTCCTTTGCCAGGGCGCGGCCTTCGTCCACCGTTTTTGTGCGCTCGCCGAGAAAAAACATCCAGGCGGAAAGTTCCAGGCTGAGATCGCGAAGGTCCGCCGCGCCCTGGCCTTTGAGGATTTGGATGGACTCGATGACTTCGTTGGAGTGGCCGGCGAAGCGGCCGAGCGGCTGGCCCATATCGGTGATCAGGGCGACACACTTTTTGCCCATGCCTTTCGCGGTATCGACCATAACTTCGGCAAGAGCAACCGAGTCTTCTTCCTTGCGCATGAAGGCCCCGGAGCCGGTTTTCACGTCCAGTACCAGCGCGTCGATGCCTTCAGCGAGCTTTTTGCTCATGATGGAGGCGCAGATGAGGCCGACATTTTCGACGGTGGAGGTGGCATCGCGCAGGGCGTAGATTTTTTTGTCAGCGGGGGCGATTTCAGCGGTCTGGCCGACGAGAGCCATGCCGCATTCGTGAAGGACGCGCTTGAATTCGGCAAAGGTAAGAGAGGTGTTGAATCCCGGGATGGCTTCGAGCTTGTCCAGCGTGCCGCCGGTGTGCCCCAGACCGCGGCCGCTAATCATGGGAACGGCCAGGCCGCCTGCGGCAACAATGGGTGCGAGGATGAGGGAAGTTTTGTCGCCCACGCCGCCCGTCGAATGCTTGTCCACTTTTTTGGCCGGGAGATCGGAGTGATCGACGACTTCGCCAGAGTGCAGCATCGCCTCGGTAAGGGCCGTAAGTTCGGCGCGGGAGAGACCGCGAATCCAGACAGCCATAAGCCAGGCGGCCATCTGGTAATCGGGAATTTCGTCGCGCGTGTAGGCGGCAATGAGGTAGTCGATTTCCTCGCGGGAGTGTTCCCCGGAATCCCGCTTTTTTCGGATCAGGTCGACGGCGCGCATGCGATTGGAGGCGTTTGCGAGACTAACATCGGAGTCATGGGGCGTCAACGCAACGCGCGGGAGGGTGGCGGGCCAATTTCCGATCGCCGGGCGGATCGTGCAAGTGAAACGCAATTCATTGGCGCCGCGCCATCGGAAGCATTCTGGCAAACTGCGGGATGCCCTCGGCTGTAGCATACCCATCCGATGGAACACTCCTTTACCTGCCCCTATTGCGGGGAAGAGATTTCGATGGTTCTTGACCTGTCGGTTCGAAGCCAAACCTACGTCGAAGACTGCGAAGTGTGCTGCAACCCGATCGAGATCAGTTACAGCGTGCAGGATGATACGCTCGCGGAATTCACCGCCAGAACCCTCGAATAAATTCGTCGTGAAATACAATCGATTGTTGGAAACTATCTGCAGGACTGGCGGGAGCCAGACAAGGAAGGTTTCTCAGGAGCTAACCCATGGAAAGTTCAATGCCACCCGGAGCGGCTGCGAATCCCACGCAGCACAACATCAATGCGATCGCCAGGCTCGAGCACGACGCACTGGAACGCAGGAGTCTCACCGAGCGAGTCAGCGAAGTAATTACAAAATTTGTCGGCAATACGGGATTTCTGCTGGCGCAGTTGATCCTGATTCTCGGTTGGATGTTGGTGAATCTCCGCCTGATCCCGGGAGTTGCGCCATTTGATCCATTTCCATTCGGGGTCCTGGCGCTTATTGTTTCTTCCGAAAGCGTTTTTTTGACCGTCTTTGTGCTGATCGGTCAAAGTCGAATGGCCCACCAGTCAGATCGGCGTTCCCACCTGGGGCTTCAGGTCAGCATGCTTTCAGAACAGGAACTCACCACAATCCTTCAGATGTTGCAGAAACTATGCCAACACATGGGCGTGAACGTGGACTCTTCTAAAGAGGAGGTTCGGTCATTCAGTAAAACAACGGAAATACACAAGCTGGCGAGTGAACTCAACGAAAAGCTGCCGGAGAAGTAAGGGCGGCTGATCCGATGACGGATTGGGCGTTCTCGCTGTAAAAGATCGCACGTTTGCCGTTGGTTTTCTGGCCCTCCTGATCTGGCGGTTTTCCTGAAGTCCACGCAAAAGTGGCTCGATCAGAGGGACTTGACCTTTGTCGTACCCGCAAAAACTGTCAGGTGAAAAATCGCGGCGAGCAGGTTGCGGCTGCGTTGCGGCGTGATATATTGCCGCGTTCGACTTACAGTGAGGGATGCGGATGAGCAAGATACCCAGGATTGCGGTGGTGGGCAGCGCGAACGTGGATCTGACGACCTTCAGCGATCGGTTTCCCCGGCCAGGCGAAACGATTTTCGGGCAAAAGTTTGATTTGGGGTTTGGCGGGAAGGGCGCAAACCAGGCCGTGGCGGCGCGTTTGTGCGGAGCCGAAGTGGTGATGGTGGCGAAGCTCGGGAATGACCTGTTTGGCGAGGCGACGGTGAAGAATTTCAAGTCGCTTGGGATTGATACGACGCATGTGCGGATTGTGGATGGAGTCTCGAGCGGCGTCGCCCCGATTTTCGTGGAGCCCAACGGGCAGAACCGCATCATCGTCGTGAAGGGCGCGAACGATACTCTGAAGCCAGCGGATGTGGATGCGGCGGCCGCGGCGCTGTGCAGCGTGGACACGATTGTGCTGCAGTTTGAGATTCCGATGGAGACGATTGCCTACACGGTGCAGTTTGCGCGGAAGAACAAGATCCGCTGCATCGTGAACCCGGCGCCCGCCCAGCCTGTGGACGCGAAGCAATTGGGCGCGGCGGATTATTTCATTCCGAACGAGACCGAGGCGGAAGTGATTACTGGCATCGCTGTGCATTCGATTGAGGAAGCGAAAAAATGCGCCGCGGCGCTGCTGCAGCAGGGATTCCGCAAAGTGATTCTTACTTTGGGAAGCCGGGGCGCGCTGCTGGCCTCGCCGGAAGGCAGCGAATTGATTGCGCCATTTGCGGTGACGCCCGTAGATACGACCGGCGCAGGCGATGCGTTTATTGGGAGCTTCGCCGTGTTTCTCGGCGCGGGATTGCCGGAGAAGGAAGCGGTAACGCGCGCGAATTTGTATGCGGCGATGTCGACGACAAAAGTAGGCACGCAGAAGTCGTTTCCAACGGGCTCGGAGTTTGCGGCGGAGTGGAACAAGCGCGGAGGGAAGGCGTAGAGATTGTAGGGGCGGGGCTTGCCCCACCCTCTTGCGTTTGTAGCGGCCGCCGCCTGCCCTGAGCGAAGCCGAAGGGTCTGCGGCGGGCGCTTTTTCCCTCTCGCGCCCTTACAAAGGCAAGCGGGGTTTCGACCTGGTTGGCGCCGCTATGCGATCAGGTGATGAGTTTGTGAGGGCAGGGGATGTTCAAAGGAGCCTAAATGTTTGTTTTGCACAGCTATGCGTGGGCGGTGATTTTCTGCATCATCACGATGTTCTGCTGGGGGTCGTGGGCGAATACGCAGAAGCTGGCGAAGAAGGGCTGGCGGTTCGAACTTTTTTATTGGGATTACACGATTGGCGTATTGCTGCTGACGCTTGCGCTGGGGCTGACGCTTGGCACCAATGGCACCGGCGGGCGCGGTTTTCTTGCGGATCTGGGTCAGGCTTCACACGCCAGTATTCAGTCGGCGTTGATCGGCGGCGCGATTTTTAACCTGGCGAATATTCTGCTGGTAGCGGCAATTGATATCGCGGGAATGTCGGTGGCGTTTCCCGTAGGCATCGGATTGGCGCTGGTGCTGGGGGTGTTTGTGAATTACCTGGAGCATCCCGCGGGCAACGCGATGCTGCTGTTTGCCGGCGTGCTGCTGGTGGTGCTGGCGATTATTCTGGACGCGGTGGCATACCGGAAATTGCCGGGGGGCGCGGCGGGCATCAGCACCAAGGGGCTGGTGCTTTCTGTGGCTTGCGGCGTGACGATGGGATTCTTTTACCGGTTTGTGGCGGCGGCGATGTATCCGGACTTCGCTGCGCCACAGCCGGGTAAGCTGGGGCCCTATGCCGCGGTGTTCGTTTTTGCGATTGGCATTTTCCTGAGCAATTTTATTTTGGGAACTTTCATCATGAAAAAGCCCTTTGTGGGCGCGCCGGTTTCCTTCGGCGATTATTTCAAGGGCGGTTTGGGAACTCACCTCACGGGAATTCTGGGCGGGATTATCTGGGGAGTGGGGATGTCGTTCAATATTATCGCGGCCGGGCGGGCTGGATTTGCCATTTCCTATGGATTGGGGCAGGGTGCGACGATGGTGGCGGCGTTCTGGGGCGTGTTTATCTGGAAAGAGTTCCGCGACGCGCCCAAGGGGACAAGTGGTTATATCGCCGCGATGTTCGCGTGCTTTTTGATCGGGTTGGCGCTGATTATCGTTGCCAAAACTTAGCAGGCTGCCGAAAAAAATCGTTTTCTTTTAGGAGGCCGGGGCTTCAGCCCCGGCGTAAAGGTTACAACATCAACGGGCTTTAGCTGTGGTGTCTCAAGAGGTTGTTTACATCGAGGCCAGACCGGGAAATGGGCGGCGACTGGTTGAGACTAGCATGAGGTCGATGCCAGTTGTAGCTGTGAATCCACGGAGACAACTGCGCGAATCTCTCAGCGGAGTTCTGGTAGATCCGAGCGTAGGCCCATTCGCGGATGGCAGTTTGGATGAAGCGTTCGGCTTTGCCGTTGGTGCGGGGCGTGTAGATGCGCGTGCGGATGTGTTTGATTTGCAGCTCACGGCAACTTGCCGCGAAGCGATCGGAGCAAAAACAGGGACCGTTATCGGTCATGACGCGGTGAACGGCGATGCCCAGGTGGGCGAAATAAGCTACCGCTTGACGCAGGAAGGTACTGGCAGACAGGCTTTTTTCATCCGGCAGCATGGCGGTGAAGGCGATGCGGGAGTGATCGTCGACAGCGACATAAAGAAACTCCCAGCCAGCGCCGCGCGTTTCGTCCTGCGGATTTCCGGTGAGGCGATGGCCAGGCTTGTGAATGCGCGCCAGTTTTTTGATGTCAATGTGCAGGAGATCGCCGGGAGCGGGATGCTCGTAACGAACGATGGGCACGGGGGGCTCCAGCGAACGAGCGGTGTTGAGTTTTATACGGGTTAGCACGCGGCTGACGGTGGCCCGGCTCAAGCCAGTGGTTTGTGCGATGCGCACGCCGGCCCAGCGTTGGCGGCGCAGTTGTTCGATGAGGGCGGCCTGTTCTGTGGAAATGCCACGTGGTGAACGATGCGGACGAGAAGACAAATCACGCAAAGCCGTGGAACCGCCCTCGCGATAGCGGCGGACCCACTTGGCAGCCGACTGCCGGCTGAGCTTGAACTCGGCCGCGGCCGAGTTCAAGCTCAACTCGCCTGCTAAGACTTTCTTGGCGAGTTGCTCTCGACTGTGAATCGTGAGTCGAGCATGATGGTGGTAGTCCATTCGGCCTCCTGGTTGGCTTTTGCTTCGCAACATCAGCTTCCCAGTTCTCGGCCGGATGGACAACAACCTATTGAAACTTCACATTTAGCCCCTGAAGACTGGTTGTCCGGCGTCTTCAGCAACCTGTTAGAGAGAGGAAGTATGGAGGTAAAGGAAGTTAAGGATGTAAGGACGAGGAGAGGGAATCGGCAGGGGGACGCGATGTTTTCCATGGAGCGGTTGTCTTTTGCTGTTTTGATTTTTGCCATGTTTTCTTCGGTGGCCGCGGGCGGGCCGCGCAAGGTGATCATTGATACCGATCCCGGCACAGATGATGCGATGGCGATCATGCTGGCCCTGAATTCACCAGAGTTTGACGTCCGGGCGCTGACGGTGGTGCCGGGGAATGTAACGGCGGCGCAAGGATTGGAGAATGCATTGCGGATGGTTTCGCTGGCGAACCGCTGCGATATCGCGGTGGCGGGCGGGGCGCAGCATCCGCTGTTCCAAAAACTGGTCACTGCGGAGTTCTGGCACGGGAAAAACGGGTTGGCGAATGTGGAGTTGCCCCCGAGCAAGTGCAAGAAGGACCCGCGCTGGGGGCCGGACCTGATCATTGAGATGGTGCACGCGAATCCTCACGAAATCACCCTGGTGCCGATCGGGCCGCTGACAAACATTGCCCTGGCGATTGAGAAGGATCCCTCGATCGTTCCGCTGGTCAAGGAAGTGGTGATCATGGGTGGCTCGATTACGGGCGGGAACGTGAATGCTTCGGCCGAGGCAAACATCGCGAACGATCCGGAGGCCGCGCAGGTTGTGTTCCAAGCGGGCTGGCCGCTGACGATGGTGGGCCTCGACGTCGGCGACAAGACGCTGCTGACGCGAAAGCATATCGAGGCGCTGAAGAAGAATCCGGGCCCGGTGAGCGATTTCATTTACAAGGTGGCGGACTTTCTGATCGGGCTGAGCGAAAAATTTGGCGAATCCGGCACGCCGATGTACGACCCGCTGGCGGTGGGAGTGGTGATTGACAGTTCGCTGGTGAAGGCGCCCGCGATGCATGTGGACGTGGAGACGCGCGGCGAATTCACGCGCGGGGAGACGGTGGCGAACCGGCGCGGGGCGAACGAGCGAAATGTGCTGCACCATTTTCCCGATGGCGATCGTTACGTGATCGAGGGAATCGACAAGGTGGAGCCGAACGCGAAGGTTTGCACCGAGGTGAATGCGGAAAAGTTTCTGCAGATGTTTGTGAGCCGCATTCAGGGGAAGTAGCGGAGTGCGGAAAGACGAGGAGGTTTTTTCTGGCCCCAGATGGTAAGGCGAACAGCACGACGGAAATTTGTGGTTTTACTGGTATGAAGCGGCGTCAATTTCTCGGATTGCTTGGGCAAACCGCCGCTGTTTCGCGATTCACACCTTTTGCTTTTCTTCCGGCCGTCCTGGAAAATCCCGGGCGCGCCCGTTCGACGGAGACTATGCACTGGCCAAAAGATATTGGAAGCCCGGTACTGGATAGCCTGCATTATGCGATCGAGAGTTCGCGCGATGTCCGCACGAATTACGACAAGATCGTGGAAGTGGCATCGTGGATGGCGTACGAAGAGCTGCCGATGCCGGAGTACGCGCTGCCTTTCGGCTTGAGTCAGGGCGATCCGGACGTGGCCATCGATTTCGTGATGGTGTCCGATTCGATTGACACGGCGTTCACCGATTTCAAAAACCACCAGAAGTTTCAGGTGGACTTTGCCGGGCAGCACTGGTCGGACTCCGAGGCGGAATTCGCGTGCATCAAGCGGGCGCTGGACAACGGCGTGCCGTTTCTCGACGGGAAATTCCTGGCTAAGATTACGCGGGCAGAACTGAACAAGGTTTTCGAGGGCAACATCGAGATGCCCATGCTCGATGAAAAGCTGGCGGTGCTGCACGAAGTCGGCAAGGTGCTGGCGGACAAATACGACGGGAAGTTCCACAAGTTCGTACATTCGTGCTCGTCGAGGCTTTACGACAGCGGGAATGGATTAATCGACCGGCTTGTAAAGGAGTTTCCACGTTTCAATGATGTCAGCATGCTGGACGGGCATGAGATCAAGTTTTACAAGCTGCCCCAGTTGGGAATTTGGATGTTGTATTCCACGCTTCGCAAGTCGGGCAAGTTCCGGCTGGACGATCCCCAGAAAATGACGGCCTTTGCCGATTACATCGTGCCGGTGGCATTGCGGCTGATGGGAATCACCGGTTATTCGAAGGAACTGGAGCACGCGATCAACACGTACCAGCTGATACCGCGCGATTCGCGGTGGGAGATTGAATTGCGCGCGCATTGTCTGTACGCGACGGCGCTGATGACGGATGAGATCAACAAATTGCGCCCGGCTAATCTGCAGATCATAATTCCGCAGGTGGATGCACGGCTGTGGACGCATTATCACACGACCACCTGGCCGCACCATTTGACGCAGACCATCATGTATTAGCCGGGTATTCCGATTTTTCTGTTTTTTATAACCCGAAAGGAAAAGCTTTATGAAATCATTCGCCAGAATTGTTTCCTTCGCATTTGTGATTCTGAGCTGCGCGTTGGCTTTGAGCGCGCAGACGAAGAAGAAAGTGATTATTGACCAGGACGCCGCGGGGCCGGGCGGGACGGACATGCAGGCGATTCTCTCGCTGGTGAATTCGCCGGAGACGCAGGTGCTGGGCATTACCGTGTTGACCGGCGACGCCTGGCGCGATGAAGAGGTGCAGCACACTTTGCGGCTGATGGAGATCATCGGGCGGAGGGACATTCCCGTGGTGCCGGGCGCGGCGTTTCCGCTGGTGAGCAGCAAGGAGTACATCGCGAAGTGGGAGACGATTCACGGAAAAGTTGTGTACCAGGGCGCGTGGAATTTTGGGGGGCGTGGCAAAGTGCACGGGCCGACGGAAATTCCGCCGTTGCCCGAGGGCAAGCCCTCGATCCAGGCGGCGAACGAGGATGCCGCGCATTTCATGGTGCGGATGGTGCGGCAGTATCCGCATGACGTGACCGTTTACGCGGCGGGGCCGATGACCGATCTGGCGCTGGCGATTGCGCTTGATCCGGAGTTTCCTTCCTTGACGAAGGAACTGATCATGATGGGCGGCAACATCAATCCGCAGACAGATGATCCGGAATTTTCGCTGACGCCGACACGGGAGTTTAATTTCTGGTTGGACCCCGAAGCGACGCGCGCGGTGCTGCATGCGAAATGGCCGCGGGTGGCGCTGACGACGGTGGATATTTCCGTGAAGACGCACATGGAAAAAGGCCTGATCGAGCAAGTGCGGAAGAGCGCGGAGCCGGCGGCGCAGTATGTGGCCAAATACGCGGAACCCGGATACTTGTGGGATGAACTGGCGGCTGTGGCGTGGCTGGATCCGAGCATCATCACGAAGTGGCGAAAGCTTTATATGGATATTGATGTGGATCACGGGGCGGGATACGGGAATACCCTGGCCTGGGCGCCGGGATTGCAGCCGGGGTTGGGAGAAGTACTGGTCGAAGTACAAGACGATTTGAATAAGGAGAAATTTTATAAGGAGTATGTGGAGTTGCTTTCGCGGGCTACGCCCGGGGCGAAGAACGCGGCGGGGAATTAGAGGCTGAGGAAAGCCGGTCCCGACCAGCGCCCCCTCTTACGCCGCCTTCTTTCTTTTTCTTCCCAATGCGCCGCCCCCGACCCGGTGCCGGCCGCGACGTTAAGGTGCTGCCGATGGTTCCCGGTGGTATCCTGAATAATTGGCGGCAGAATGCGGGAAGGGTTCTGGAGACAGGGTATGGATACACAGAAACAGACAAGGTTGGAGATTACGGACCGGCAGGGAAACCGGATTGTCAGCGAGAACGCGGCGGGGCAGACGATTGCCACGCTGCAGGGAACGGCGCTGAGCGCTAATCGAGGGACTTCGCTCAATCTGGATTGGGTGGAGAGCGTGCGCGTGAATTTGAGCGCCGTGGAACGCCGCGCCGCGACGATTGTGACGCGGCGCACAGTGAAGAAGGATTGGCAGATCGCGTGGCTGCTGCGGGCGATCAGTTGCATGGACCTGACGACGCTGAGCGGTGACGATACGGAAGAGCGGGTGCGGCGGTTGTGCGCCTAAGCGCGGCAGCCGATTCAGCATGAGATTGTAGAGAAATTGGGAATCGAAGAGTTGCAGCTGCACGTTGGCGCGGTGTGCGTCTACCACTTGTTTGTGGAGACCGCGCGGCGAGCCCTGGAAGGGACGAATATTCCAGTGGCC
>Ga0206994_1073_pt1 | contig 21444 bp, 16 predicted proteins | sample Alteio_BWMinCont_4_FD_153485 | JGI IMG/M metagenome (GOLD analysis project Ga0206994, IMG submission 153485) | Enriched cells from forest soil in Barre Woods Harvard Forest LTER site, Petersham, Massachusetts, United States -... | ecosystem: Environmental > Terrestrial > Soil > Temperate forest >...
ACAGGATCAATTTTCAGGCCATGCATTTGAAATGGAACTTGTTTTTCTTCTTTACCATCAATATTAAATGCTGTAGCAACTTTCAATTCTGGTAAGCTATCCAAAATATCTGTTTTTGTCATGATGATCTGCGTAACACCATTTATCATACAAGCAAATTGCAATGATACAAGATCGATCCAACCACAACGACGCGGACGACCGGTTGTACTACCAAATTCACTTCCTATTTTACGGATCAACTCTCCGGTTGCATCATGTAATTCTGTAGGAAAAGGACCACTACCAACTCTTGTACAATATGCTTTTGAAACGCCGAATACTTCTTTTATTTTTTGAGGTGCTATTCCTAGCCCCGTACAAACACCTGCCGATATTGTATTGCTACTTGTAACGAACGGAAAGGTGCCAAAATCAACATCCAGCATACTTCCCTGTGCACCTTCTGCCAATACTTTTTTGCCTTGATTAATAAGATCATTAATGAAATATTCGCCATTAACAATTTTAAAGGTCTTCAATTCTTCAATTGCGGTTAGGAATTCTTTTTCCCATGCAGCAATATCTTCCTGAAAATTAACTTCTTCCTGAAAATGATAGTTATCTAATAATTGCTGATGCTTTGATTTGATGTTAGCATAACGGGCAGAAAAATCTTTGCTTAAAATATCACCAACGCGTAAACCATTACGACCGGTTTTATCCATATATGTCGGACCAATACCTTTTAAAGTAGAACCGATCTTATCATGGCCTTTTGAAATTTCACTCGCCTTATCCAATGCTCTGTGCGTAGGTAAAATTAAATGTGCACGTTCGCTGATGTATAGATTTTTTTTGTAATCAACCCCCATTTCTTTCACTGTGGCACATTCTTTCATCAATGTCACCACATCTAAAACAACACCATTACCAATGAGGTTGATTTTATCTTTATGAAAAATACCACTAGGGATCTGGTGCAACACTACTTTCTTTCCTTCTACATATAAAGTGTGACCTGCATTTGGTCCTCCCTGAAAACGGGCGATCACATCATATTTGGGTGCAAAATAATCTACAATTTTCCCTTTCCCTTCATCACCCCATTGTAAGCCTAAAATTACGTCTACCATTAGTTTGTGTGTGGTTTATTATTGATTGTTTCTAATCCGGAATTAATTGAAAAATTTACCCGTCAATTCCAAAACGCAGCGAAAATAAATTGAAATAAAACAACCACCTAATAATGAGCGGTGGTTGTTTAAAAAATGTTTAGAAAGATGTGGTATTATGCTACTTTCAGCATGCTCATTTTGCTATTGCTGAATTTACGTTGTGCATATTCCAATGTTACTTCGAATAATTTTACCTTTTGAGAAGGCAATTCGTACATCGCGTCAGTTAAGATGCTTTCGCAGATGCTACGTAATCCACGTGCGCCCAGCTTATATTCCAGCGCTTTTTCTACCATAAAATCAAATACGGCAGGCTCAAATTTAAGTTCGATCCCTTCTATATCAAATAAACGTGTGAATTGTTTTATTAATGCGTTTTTAGGCTCTGTTAAGATACTACGCAACGTTGACGCATCTAAAGGCATTAAATAGGTTACTACCGGTAAACGTCCCAGTAATTCCGGAATAAGACCGAAATTCTTAAGATCTACAGAGTTTACAAAATGCAACAGGTTATTATGTTGATATTCCTGTAATTCTTTATTTACATTAAATCCTATAGAATTTGTGTTGACTCTTTTCGCTATTATTCTGTCAATGCCATCAAAAGCACCTCCGCAAATAAATAAGATATTTTGCGTGTTTACTTTTATTAGCTTTTGTTCGGGGTGCTTACGTCCGCCCTGAGGTGGTACCAATACTTCTGTTCCTTCCAACAATTTTAATAAGCCTTGTTGCACACCTTCACCGCTTACATCTCTTGTAATAGACGCGTTATCACTTTTTCTACCGATCTTATCTATTTCATCAATAAATACAATTCCTTTTTCTGCAGCAGCCACATCATAATTACAAGATTGTAATAAACGTGTTAGCATACTTTCCACATCTTCACCTACATAACCGGCTTCTGTAAATACAGTAGCATCAACGATCGCGAAAGGCACATTCAACATACGGGCAATAGATTTTGCTAGCAATGTTTTACCTGTACCTGTTTCGCCTACCATGATGATATTGCTCTTTTCTATCTCAACATCATTCTCAATTTTTTGATTCAAGCGTTTGTAGTGATTGTAAACCGCCACCGCTAAAACTTTTTTAGCATCATCCTGACCAATAATATATTCGTCTAAAAATTTCTTTATTTCTAATGGTTTTCTAACAGATAATTTGTTACCCGTTGCATCTAATTTCACATCAGGACCTATCATTAATTCTTGTCCGATTATTTCCTGGGCATGTTCCACACAGCTTTCGCAAATATGACCCTCCTGACCGGCGATCAATATTTTAACCTCATCACGACTACGACCGCAAAAAGAACAATTTAATATGGGTTGTTTTGCCATTACCAGTTTAGTTTAGGAACTACAAAGATACAAACCTTTATAGAGCATATAATAAAAGACATCCATATAATTAAAAAAGATGCCCGACCCTTAAATTTTATTTTTTATTTATACAGATCAATGATTATTGACGTAATTATTATACCCTTTTGCCAATGCATTGAAGAAAAGTGTACCCTGGATCTGGTACCCGTTAGGAAGATAATGTATAAGATCCTTGTTCATACATTTATTGTCGCGCCAGCAACTGGCAGATTGATGCCCACCGGTAATATTATACATATCCCAAATAGGAATATTATTTTGAGTAGTGATTTGAGAAAGCAAACAATTTACCTGCTCCAATTCCACATTAGCTATTTCTTTTTTGTAAGAATCTGCAGCTGTAGTGATCAAAACAACAGCATTGGGTGAAACTATTTTTAATTTTTGCAAAAATAAATTTACTTGCTGCTGAAATGTTTCTTCATCAATGCTTGCTTTTTGTGCTTCATTTGTACCTAATGAAATAATATAAAGATCAGCATCAAGCGTACCTAGTTGTTCCCAAAAAAGTGGCGCTATATTATACTCAGCATATGTAGCGCCGTTTACACCGATGGTATTATATAAAACACCTGCGTTGGAATTATCTACAGATACACCAAAAAATTGTTTTGCATGAATTGTATCTGAAGAAGTGATTGAAAAACTATCGATACTTTTTTCGAGAGAAATTGCTCTACTAAAGGCACTGTCATTTATTATTAATGGAATTTTTTTACCAGCAATATTCAGTTCCCATTTTGCAGGTGATGCTGCACTACTATCAAAAAAGAATTGCAAATGATTGAAAGATTGGTCCTTTAAAGAAAGATTGATAGTAACATTTGTATTCGTATCCGTTTTTATACAAAACCCTGAAATGCCCGATGTTATTGGTATTTCAGGATGTGCTAACCTGTTGAAATGCCAGGTAACATTTGATGAACTATAAATATCTGCCGGCGCATTTGATCTAGCTAATTGATACGGGAATATCAATCCTCTTCCCGCATTGCCAAAAAATTGTTGTAGTTTATTACGCACTGTTCCTGAAAAAATATCTGCCTGGATATGAGAGTCGCCGATATGTACAATTCTTACAACGCCTTTGTGTGTTCTTTTTAGATCGGATAATTTTTTATAGAAAGAATCCAACCCCTGAACATTGGTAATGTTATTATTTGCAATTGTTAGAAAAGGATAACTCGATTTGACGCTGTTATCATCTGCAGCAATTGTTTGCGCAGTTATTGTAAGTGAATGCAAAAGAGAAAAAATTATCAATATGAATGTTCCATATTTCTTCATCGTTCAATATTAAACCAAGATGCAGGCCTTTAAGGACCTGCATCTTGTATATTTCATTTTTACAATTATAATTTATCTACTACTTTATCAACGATACCGTAAGCGATACTTTCCTTTGCATCCATCCAGTAATCACGATCAAAATCTTTCATTACTTTTTCTACTGTTTGTCCGCAGTTTTTTGCAAGGATCTCTGCACCCATCAATTTCGTTTTCATGATCTGGATAGCCATTATTTCCAAATCAGCACTAACGCCTTGTCCACCACCACTTGGTTGGTGTATCATTACTTCCGCATTAGGAAAGATATAGCGTTTGCCTTTTGCACCACCACTTAACAAAATACTGCCCATACTCGCTGCCATACCCATACATACTGTAGCAACAGGACTACTGATCATTTGCATCGTATCATAAATTACCATACCCGCTGTTACACCTCCACCTGGACTGCTGATATAAAAAGTAATTTCTTTTCCCGGATCAATAGCATCTAAATACATTAATCTTGCGGTGATATCTTTTGCACTTTTATCATCTACTACACCCCACAAAAATATTTTGCGTTGTTCAATAAATTTTTTGTCGAACTGCCAGCCACTCATCATTTTTTCCATCGGAGTTTCTGGTAATTCCGGAGTTTCTGGTTCGTCTTCGAAGCGTGTATGTTTACTTGTGAAATTCATCTTTGTCTTTATTTTAATGATTTTTGAATTAATTAATAATTACTAATTATTAATTGCTCTAGTCTTTTTTCTTAAGCTTTCTCGGATTCATCGTCAACACTTCATCAACGATACCGTATTCTTTTGCTTCTGTTGAAGTTAGCCAGTAATCTCTGCTGCAATCAAGCGCAACTTTTTCAACCGGCTGACCAGTATGATGAGAAATTACTTCGTATAATTCTTTCTTGATCTTCTTTACTTCATTCACAGTTATTTCGATGTCACTTGCTTGTCCGCCTGCACCTGCGCTTGGTTGGTGCATCATGATACGGCTATGTTTCAATGCCGTACGTTTGCCCGGAGAACCAGCGCACATCAATACTGCAGCCATACTTGCCGCCATACCTGTACAGATAGTTGCGATATCGGGTGTTACGAATTGCATCGTATCATACATACCTAAACCCGCATAAACGCTACCACCCGGTGAGTTAATATACATTTGAATATCTCTTGTACGATCAGTACTTTCTAAAAATAAAAATTGTGCGGTGATAATATTCGCTACTTCATCAGTAACCGGATAACCCATGAAAATAATACGATCCATCATCAAACGGCTGTACACATCCATTACGGCAATGTTCATCGGCCTTTCTTCAATGATGTTCGGTGTAAGATTGGTTACATTGTGTTTTATATAACTATCTAGTGTATTACTGCTGATACCTCTGTGCTTTACAGCGTATTTCTCGAATTCTTGTCCAAAGTTCATCTTATATAAATTTATGGTAACAAATATAGTCGATTGACAAACCCAAATATTGTGCTATAAAAAAAATGCGCCAAAAAGGCGGAAAGATTTTTGTCTGAACGTGGATTTGGGAGGATTGGATGGATTGTAAAGCTTGCTATTGTAGGATATTTTATTTTTTCAATCATTCTAAACATCGATAAAAACTGAAGGGATTTAGAAAAGATACTATGAATTTAAAAGATCTCCTAATCCATCAAATCCTCCCAAATCCATGTTCAGACAAACAAAAAAGCCGAAACTTTTAGGTTTCGGCTTTTCATTATTAGTTAGGCTATTGTATTAATGTTGGTGATTGTGCTGCATTGCAGTCAATTCTTCTCCTGTAACTTCTTTAACTGTAGACTTAGCATTTTCTTGTGCCCAATTAAATAGTTTTTCAGTTAATAAGCGATGGTAGCTGCTTTCAACTTGTTTTTCGTCTTTCATCATTCTGTCGATGTAGCTATCTAACCAGCTAACATCTTCACCTAAGCTCATGTTTCCGAAGTAACGCATTACTTCATTCTTCATGTTATCTCTTAGTTCTTGCTGATCAACCTGTAAGTTGTTTGATTTGATCAATTTATCGCTGATCAACGTCCATTTTAACTGATTGCTGAAAATTGGAAATTCCGCTTCTGCTTCTTCTGCAGTCTTTGGTTTTTCGCCACCGTTTTGTAACCAGCGTTTCAAGAATGATTCAGGAAATTGTATTTTAGTTTCATCTATTAAATAATGGTAGATCTGATCGTGCAATTGGTTTTTGCTTTGCGCATCCCAATGGCTCTGTATTTCTTCTCTTAATTTAGTTCTGAATTCATCTTCTGTTGCAATTGCTTGCCCAGGAAAGACTTCATTAAAAAATTCTTCGTTCAATTCTCTTTTTTCAACGTTTGCTTCAGTAGCTTCTACACCTTCTTCCAATTTGGTTTTGCTACCTTTTACCTGCATTTTGCTGATCTCATCCTGCACCATTTCCGGTGTAACTTTCACGATATGATTAACCAGTTTTGCTTTATCAAGTGGAGCCACTTCAAAATTTGGTTTTAGACCAATTTCAAAGCCAAATTCGTAATCAGCGGGATTATTTACATCCATTGCACGGATGTCAGCATCCAAGGCTAAAGGCTGAGCAAAAATGTCAGGTTTTTCGTTACCTAAGTAACTATATAATTCTTTTTCTACTGTTTTAAGGATCTCATCAGTAAAAATAGAAGGGCCATACATTTTTTTGATCATACCGGCTGGAACCATTCCTTTTCTAAAACCGGGAACATTTACAGTCTTGCTGTAATTCTTCAAAGTCTTCTCAAACACAGGAAGGTAATCGTCCTTGCTCACTTTTACGGTTAATTTATCATTCAATAAACCGATGTTTTCTCTTGTAACTGTTGCCATTTTGTTTACTTGTTTATAAGTTTAATGGTTTATTTGTTATTGAAAACCAATAAACAAATAAACCATTAAACATTTTCGTCCGGATGATAGGGGTCGAACCTACATGAATTGCTTCGCTAGATCCTAAGTCTAGTGCGTCTGCCAATTTCGCCACATCCGGTCAACTTGTTAAGTTGCATTACTGAAACTTAGCAAATGGGTTGCAAAAGTAAGGCATTTCTATAAAAAAAGTAAAACAATTAAACACTATTTCTGCCATAGCTTTTTTTTAAGTAAATTCGTATACACACATGGAAGCAGTAATAGATAAAACGATCAAATACAACCTCAGCGAGGAAGAAGAGAAAAAAGAGATACTCAGGCAGTACCGTGGACTGTTGAAAGAGTTGAAACCCAAGCTAAAACAAGGTGATAAGGAACTTATACGCACAGCTTTTGAAATAGCCGCCGAGGCCCATAAAACCATGCGCCGCAAAAGTGGCGAACCTTATATTTTGCATCCTGTAGCCGTTGCAAAAATTTGCGTGGAAGAGATCGGACTTGGTGTACGAAGTACTATTTGTGCCTTATTACATGATACGGTGGAAGATACCGATGTAACACTGGAAGATATTCAGCTGGAATTTGGCGTTGAAATCGCAAAAATTATAGACGGGTTAACCAAGATCAGTCATGTTATAGATAATAACACCACCCAACAGGCTGAAAATTTCAAGAAGATATTATTAACGTTAACTGATGACCCAAGGGTTATATTGATAAAGCTGGCCGATCGTTTACACAACATGCGTACAATGGACAGCATGAAGCGTGAGAAACAATTAAAGATAGCCAGCGAAACAATTTACGTTTATGCACCGCTCGCACACAGGATGGGTTTATATGCCATCAAAACAGAAATGGAAGATCTTTCCATGAAATATTTGGAGCCTGAGACGTACCGTGCTATCGCGAAAAAGTTAAACGATACCAAACGCGAACGTACACGCTACATCAACGATTTCATCAGACCGTTAAAAGAAAAATTAGAGAAGGCGGGTTTTACATTCGAGATACAAGGACGTCCGAAAAGCATTCACTCTATCTCTAATAAAATACAAAAGAAAGGTGTTCCTTTTGAAGAAGTGTATGATCTGTTTGCGATACGTATCATTGTAGATTCTCCTGCGGAAAAAGAAAAAGAAGATTGCTGGAAAGTGTACAGCATGATCACAGATGAATATAATCCTTCCCCCGAAAGACTGAGAGACTGGCTAAGTAATCCTAAAAGCAATGGTTACGAAGCGTTGCACACTACCGTTATGGGACCGCAAGGTAAATGGGTAGAAGTACAAATACGTACCAAACGTATGAATGAAATTGCTGAAAAAGGTTTAGCTGCACACTGGAAATACAAAGAAGGAGCTACAGATGAAAGTCGCTTTGATAAATGGTTTCAGCAGATAAGGGAAGCTATATCTAACCAGGAAGGCAACTCATTGGATTTCTTGCAAGATTTTAAAACATCTTTTCTTGCAGAAGAAATTTATGTGTACACACCAAAAGGTGATGTAAAAATGTTGCCGATTGGTGCTACTGCTTTGGACTTTGCATTTATGGTGCATAGTGCTGTAGGTAGTCGTTGTATTGGTGCAAAAGTGAATCATAAATTAGTGCCGATTGGACACAAACTTCGGAGTGGAGATCAGATAGAAATTATTACCAGCGCCAAACAAAAGCCCAGTCAGGAATGGCTGAACCAGGTTGTAACCAGCAAGGCTAAACAAAAAATAAAAGATACGCTTAAAGAAGAAAAAAGAAAAGTGGCCGAAGATGGTAAACACATTCTTCAAAAGAAGCTGGATCATATTAATGGAAAAATAACACAACATAACCTGGAAGAGTTGGCTTCTTTTTATAAGCTCAATTCTACACTTGATCTGTTGTATGATATCGCCATCAAAAAAATTGACTTAAAAGAATTAAAAGATTTTACTGCTTCCGGCGATAGATTATTCTTTCCAAAACCTGCTGTTAAAGAAGTTGTTGAAGAAACTGTAACAGCTGATGTTACCGCAAGAACATACAATAAAAAAGATGCAGAACTAATTATTTTTGGCGAGAGCAGCGATAAAATAATGTATACACTCGCGAATTGCTGCAAACCAATTCCCGGTGACGATGTATTTGGTTTTGTAACAACCGGCGAAGGATTGAAAATACACAGAACTAATTGTCCGAATGCTGCAAGATTATTATCCAACTACGGACATAGAGTTGTAAAAACGAAGTGGGCGAAGAATAAAGAAATATCATTCCTTACCGGTTTAAAAATTATTGGTTTGGATGATGTTGGTGTGATACATAAAATAACTAATCTCATCAGTGGTGAAATGAAGTTCAATATTTCTGCGATGACTATCGAAGCTGTGGATGGAATTTTCCGCGGCAATTTGAAAATATTTGTACACGATAAAGAAGAGTTGGATGAGCTGTGTAAACGTTTAATGGCCTTATCAGGGATTGAGAGAGTTGATAGATACGATACAGAATAAAGTAAAATTTATTAGAGTCTTTCAAAGACTACGGTAGTTTTTAAAACTACCGTAGTCTTAAATAATAAACCCCCAATTTATTGGTAGTTATATTTTAGAAATACTCCCATCCTTCGCAACCACTATTTGATTTTCTGATTGCAAATAATCAATCACTTTCCACAGTTTATCTTTACTCACTCCTTTCATGCTAGTCAGCAGATCTTTGATTGGGAGAGACTTTCCTTTTATACTTTTAAAGATCCCATCCGCAATACTATCAAATTCTTCTTTACTAATATTGAGATTTTTTTCTTTGATACAATTATCACAAATGCCACAACGCTTGCTGATGGGCGCATTGAAATAATTAGCAATCACCATACTTCTGCAAACATTTGTTTCCTGAATATAATGCATGATCGCTCCTACTCTTATTTCAAATTTCTCTTTTCGTTTTATAAAATTTTCTAAATTGATCTTGAAACTGTCATTGTACATTCTGTTTTGCAGCAATGTCATCTGTGGTTTTTCTTTCTGCGGAGCATAGTCGACAATACCTTGTTGCTTTAACTCAATTAATTGCTGTGTTACTTCATCCTGTTTTTTACGAATGAATTTTGCTAACCGTGATTCATATATCGTTGTCGGAAAATCGAATATACCTTCGTACGAACGTAATAGCCCTTTTATCAATGGTTCGTATTGTGGCGATCGTTTTTCAAATTCTTCCAGCTGTTCTCTTGTAACCGTAAACCTTAGTGTGGATGGTTTAAAGAAAACTTCGTTGTAACTAATAATATCCTCCTGCTCCATTGCTTTAATAGCGTAAGTAGCCGTTAAGATATTTATTTTAAATGCGGCTGTAAATTCTGCAATGTCAAAATCGTAATTCGTCCACTCCCCACCACCTGCAGCTATTTGTAAGTAATTCATAAAAGCAGTGTACACTTTTTTTATCTCTGCTTCTTTAGGAAAACGAATATCGCTTTGTAATTTTAGATCTTCCACTTCTTTATCGCTGTACAATAAAACTGCATAAGCTTTTTTACCATCGCGTCCTGCTCTACCTGCTTCCTGGTAATAGTTTTCTAAACAATCGGGCACATCATAATGCACAACCACTCTTACATCCGGTTTATCTATCCCCATGCCAAACGCATTGGTACAGGCCATTACACGTGTTGTATTATTGATCCAGCTTTCCTGTCTTTTATTTCTTTCTTCGCTGTTTAAACCTGCGTGATAATGATTGGCACTGATACCATTCATTGTTAACAGATCAGCAATATCTTTTGTATGCTTGCGACTTTTACAATATACAATTGCACTTCCTTTTACGTTATTCAGTATCTCTAACAATTTATTTTGTTTAGATGCTGCATTGAAAACACTGTAAGAAAGATTTGCCCGCTCAAAAGATTGCTGAAAGCGTTGATGATCTTTTTTGAAAGCAAGTTTATCGCAAATATCATCTTGTACTTCTTTTGTTGCAGAAGCTGTTAATGCAAGCACAGGAACTTTAGGCATACGTTCGCGCAAAGAAGCAATGCGTGTATAAGGTGGCCGAAAATCATAGCCCCATTGAGAAATACAATGCGCCTCATCAACAGCAATTAAATTAATATTCATTGAAGCCAGATGTTCCAAAAACAAACTGGTCTCTAACCTTTCGGGAGAAACATAGAGAAATTTATAATGACCATGAATTACATTTTGTAATGTCTTTTTAACTTCAGAAAAACTCATACCGGAATAAATAGAAACAGCTGGTATTCCTCTTTTTTCTAAATTCTCTACCTGGTCTTTCATCAACGCAATCAGCGGACTGATCACTAAACACAAACCATCTTTAGCCATTGCAGGCACCTGGAAACAAATGGATTTACCACCGCCGGTTGGCAATAACGCCAACGTATCTTTTCCATCCAGAATTGCATTAATGATATCTTCCTGCAATGGACGAAAAGAATCGTAGCCCCAGTATTGTTGTAAGATTTGATGTGTGTCCAATATTTTTAATTATAAGATTTGACAACTTTTTAAAAGTTGTCAAATCTATTTCCCTGCTAAATTACATTTTCAAAAGGTATATAATTCAAAATGGCCCAACCACTTAAGGATGAGCCATTTTTTCATATCGCAATATAGTTCGGGGTATTATTTATTTGTTGCTGAATCCTTATTGAATTTCGCCTCCGCATCTTGCGCTTTTTTAAAATCTAATATCACCGAATTAATGCAATATCTTAAATGTGTTGGTGGCGGACCATCTTCAAACACATGTCCTAAATGAGAGTGGCACCTGCCGCACATCACTTCTGTACGGTGCATTCCGTAAGTATTATCGGGTGCATAAATAATACTTCCTTTTGATATTGGTTCAAAAAAGCTTGGCCACCCGCAACTGCTCTCAAATTTTCCGTTGCTGTTAAATAATGGATTACCACACACGGCACAATAATAAGTACCACCTTCTTTACTATCCCAATATTTACCGGTAAATGGCCTTTCCGTACCCTTTTCGCGCGCTACATTATAGACATCTGCCGGCAATATTTTCTTTAATTCTCCATTATCAAGCGTAACCTTATTAGTGTCTGTATTTGAATAGAATGGATTATCTTTTTTATCTGTACTCATATTGTCATTTTTATTTTGATTGGAAAAATTACAAGCACTTAATGTTATCATCAGCAATAATGTCGAGAACAACAGTAATTTTTTCATCGTATTATAAACGTAATTACGACTCAAAAGGTTTGCTGTATTATTGGATAATAGCAGTTCTTTAACATTTTAAAACGGTGAAAAAAGCTCTTTTCAAATATACTGAAAAATTAGCTTTATCCTTTTAACTTTGTCTCATTACTATGTATACGCAACCACAAATAAAAGAATTACAAGCTTTAACAACTTTGTTGTTAAAGACCACTGACAACCGACCGCTGACAACCGATGTAATTAGCAATCTACGAAAAGTATTATGGTTTCATGAGAACAGATATTATGTTCAAAACGATCCGTTAATCAGTGATTTTGAATATGATAGTTTATACAAACAATTAGAAAAGATTGAAAAAGAAGATCCCTCTCTCATAACAAAAGATTCTCCGACACAAAGAGTTGGCAGCAGTTTAAATACTTCGTTTATCACGGTACAACATCTAGTACCAATGCTGAGTTTAGAAAACAGTTATAATGCTGAAGACCTACTGGATTGGGACAGAAAAGCAAAAGAATTAACCAAGCTTGAAGAAGTGGAATATTGCGTAGAACCAAAGTTTGATGGTGCCAGCATTTCTCTCATTTATGAAAATGATCAATTGGTAAGAGCCGCTACAAGAGGCGATGGTGTTGAAGGTGAAGAGATAACTAATAACATTAAACAAATAAGATCTGTTCCACTTTCCGCAAAGTTTTCTGCTTACGGTATTCAACAAATAGAAATACGTGGCGAAGTATTAATGAATAAGAATAGTTTTAAAAACTACAATGATCAGTTAGCAGAACAAAATCTACCACCGTTGGCCAATGCACGCAATGCTGCTTCCGGATCTTTGAGAATGAAAGATCCAAAAGATGTTGCTAAACGGAATTTGGAAGCTTTTTTATATAATGTAAGTTATAGTGTTGATGGCATAAAGAGCGAACAGCCAAAGCCACAATCTCATTCGGGAATGTTAGATATGTTATGGGACCTTGGTTTTAGAAGTCCGAAAAAAGAAAAGAAGGTATTTAAAGGCATTCAGAAAGTAATTGATTATTGTCTCGATTTTGAAGCCGGAAGAGATACACTACCATACGAAATAGATGGAATGGTGATAAAAGTGAATGAACTGTCTTTGCAGGATAAAATGAGCCAGACAACACATCATCCTCGCTGGGCCATTGCTTTTAAATTTAAAGCAAGACAAGGTACCAGCATTTTACGTAAAGTAGAATTTCAGGTAGGTCGTACGGGCAGTATTACACCTGTTGCAAAAATTGATCCTATCCTCGTTGGCGGTGTTATCATTTCTTCCATCTCTTTGTTTAATGAAGATGTAGTGAGAGAAAAAGATCTTCGTATAGGCGATACCGTTTTAGTGGAAAGAGCAGGTGATGTTATTCCATATATTGTAAAACCATTGGCTGAATTACGGACAGGTAAAGAAGAACAGATAGTCTTTCCTAAAAAATGTCCTGTTTGTAATGATGAATTATTTAAGCCTGAAGGCGAAGCTGTTTGGCGCTGTATCAATATTAATTGTGCCGCGCAGGTTGTAGAACGCATTATTCATTTTGTGAGTAAAGATGCGATGGATATTAAAAGCTTTGGTGATGCCAACGTGCGTAAGTTTTATGAGATGGATCTGTTGAAAGATATTCCGGGAGTATATGAGTTGGATTTTGACAGCATTTCAAAATTGGAAGGTTTTGGAAAAAAATCAATTGACAATTTGAAAGCCGCTATAGAAAATTCCAAAACACAACCTTTGCATCGTTTGTTGTTTGGTTTAGGCATTCGTTATGTTGGTGAAACAACCGCTAAAACACTGGTACATTCTGTTGATCATTTATTAGATTTTAGGAATTTCTCTGAAGAGCAATTACAAGCTTTTGATGAAGTAGGTATTAAAGTTGCCGCCAGCATTTATCGTTTTTTCCATATTGATGATAATATTCACATGCTGGAAAAATTAGAGAAATTAGGCGTTCAGTTAAAGAATGAAAAAAAGCAATTAGTTGAGAATGACAACTTTGCCGGACAGACGTTTCTTTTCACCGGAACGATGGTACAACTTAAACGCAGTGATGCCGAGGAGATGGTAGAGAAAAATGGCGGCAAGGTTGCAAGCGGAGTTAGCAGCAAACTAAATTACCTGATTGTAGGTGCAGATGCCGGCAGTAAACTGGAAAAAGCCCGTAAAATCCCCACTATAAGGATCATAAACGAGGAAGATTTTATAAAAATGCTCCCTGTTTAGCAAATTTTATTTTATATTTATAGCGAAAGGATTTTTACAGCTTTGTAAAAACACCCCCTATTGCTTACTATCAAATTAAATTGCTGCTATTATGATAAAGAAAATTGCAGGTGAAACCTGGAAACAACTACAGTTTAGTGGTTATAAAAATCTTCGTAAAAAATATGCGGTTTCAACATCGGGCCGTGCTGCCAGTTATTCTGAAGATCTAATGGAAGATGGCAAACTATTAAGTGGATCGCTAACTTCAGGCTATCGCACACTTAATCTTCATGTAGAAAATGGTAACGGAACTATCTATTTGCATAGAGAAGTAGCTAAATTATTCTGTAAAAAAGCTTCTCCCAAATACAAATACGTTATCCATCTTAATTACAAAAAAGCTGATAATAATCATAAAAATCTTAAGTGGGCAACACTGGAAGAAGTAGGTATTCATCAACAGAAAAGTCCTGAAAAAATAGCTTATAAAAAAAGACAGGCAAATAAGACAGAAGGCCTTAAACTCAATGCCACTCAGGTAAAAGCTATTAAAGAAACGATCAATAATCCTAAACGTAAACTTACTTATAAACAACTTGCCGTTAAATATAAGGTGAGTGAAATGACATTATACAGAATTAAAAGTGGTGAGAATTGGAGCAAAGTAAAATAGAATTTTCACAAGCTTTCCTACATTATTTTGAGGTATTGATATTTTCAATACCTCTTTTTTATTGTTTTTCACGCCAAGGCGCAAAGAAAAATAAGTAACATAAGTTGCTTTGCGGCTTTGCTTTCTTATTTTGCTTTGCGTGAAATATGTTACCTTAATAAAAAGATTTACAAATATGTTACAGGCATCTACAATAAAATTTTTACTTCAACTTAAAAAAAATAATAACAGGCCCTGGTTTGAAGAGAACAGAAAATCATACGAATCAGCAAAAATAGATTTTACAGCTTTAGTTGATCAGCTAATTGCAGGCATCAGCAAATTTGACACCCCTATTGGTGAATTAAAGGCCAAAGACTGTATGTTCCGTATTAACCGCGATGTTCGGTTCAGTAAAGATAAAAGCCCGTATAAAAGCAATATGGGTGCGTCTTTCTCGAGAGCGGGTAAAAAGGCGGATGAAGCAGGATATTATTTTCATTTTGAACCAGGCAGTAGTTTTGCCGGTGGTGGAATTTATATGCCGCAAGCACCCACACTTGCAAAAATAAGACAAGAGATAGATTATAGTTTTGATGAGTTTAAAAAGATCACAGAAAATAAAACATTTAAAAAATATTTTCCGAAAGGATTAGAAGTGATTGATATGTTATCCAGGCCACCAAAAGGTTACGACGAAACCAATCCGGCGATCCATTATCTAAAAATGAAAAGCTTCTTTGTAAGTGCGTCTTTTACTGATGCCATGCTGCAAGAAAAAAACATATCGAAGGAAATTGTAAAAGCATTCGAAGCAATGAAACCATTGATCGATTTTTTTAATAATGCAGTAGAATAATTGCTGATGTCTGATATCGGATTTATGATATCTTTTATGGCCAAATTTTTGCTTGTATATCAGCAATCATATATCATCAATCAGAAATAAAAAACTATGTGGAAAGAAGAAAACAATAAACTCTATAAGAAATTTACTTTCAAAGATTTTTCCGAAGCTTTTGCTTTTATGACAAGAGTGGCGCTTACTGCTGAAAAAATGGATCATCATCCAACATGGACGAATACATGGAATACCGTAGAGATTTGGTTATCTACACATGACGCGGGAAATATTGTAACAGAAAAAGATAAGCTACTTGCGAAAAAAATTGATGCTATTGTGTAACAGGCTCATCCTTTTTTCTTATCAGCATAATACCGGCATTGGTACTAAGATCTGCGCTAAAGAATTCTTCATATACCGATTCGCCATCGTGAATCGTTAATAGGCCCGTGTTAGGTGGAATACTACCCAGGTTCTCTGCATATAATACCAATAATAAAGAGTCGGGTGTATCTTTTGTAATATGGATAGTTTTGCTATTCGCTTTTAACGTCAACATTTGTTTTGAAAAAAGTATTTGTCCGTTCATCACAACACTAACGATATCACCATCAACTACGCCATTATCATATAGCGATATGATCAAGCTATCAGATTTATAATATACTTTTTGGATATTATCATTATCTATTTTTCTTTTATTAACATCCGCGGCCGGTGGAGTTTCAGGAGCAGGAGCAGCTTTCGCCTTCTCTAAATTAGCCGCTGCTGTTGTTGCTGCATTTTGATCAGCAATTTTTTGATCTTGCTTGGCTTTCGCCAGATCTTCTTTCTGCTTTTGTTCTGCAGCTTTTTGCGCTTGTTTAGCTTTCGCTAAATCGTCCTTTGCTTTTTGATCAGCAATAGCTTGTGCTTGTTGTTTAGCCTTTACACTGTCTTCAGATTTATTTGATGGACCTGCTTTCGCAACAATATTATCATCGGTTTTATTATGATTATGTGCCTCGTCAAATCTTACCTGGTTAATTACCCTTACTTCATCTAGTTTTTCTGTAATGTAAGTTGGTATGTAATCGCTCTTACGTTGAACGGTTAAAGTTCCGGTTACGGGGCGGCTATAAAATTTTGTAATATTTGTGTTCCATGTACCCGCTAAAGTTCTTACGGTGTCTGTATTCTGCAAAGTAAGTACGCTATATTGGTGTATATTTTTAGGAGGGTTAACCGGATAACTATTATCTATTAATTCAACATCTTCTATGAAAACTTTACCATCCTTCATTTTTATTTTAACCTTCTTTACACCAATACCTATCTTTCCGTCAAAATCAAATTCCGTGTATGAATAACCTACCAGATCACCTTTTTCTTTACTGATAGCTAGTTCGTAATGAAGCGTTTTTTTTGTGGTATCATTATATAACGTTCCCTTCCAAAGACCTGTTAGATCCTGATTTTGCTGCGCTAAAAGTTTCGCAGGAAATAATGATGCGATCAGAAAAAATACAAGCAGGTTTCTTTTCATAAATCAGAATTATACTCAGAATAAATAACGATTAACTATTCATAGAAGTTAAAAATTCAACATTATCTTTTGTGCCTTTCATGTTTTTAAGCAATGTATTCAAAGCTTCTTCAGGATTCATATCGGCCATGTGTTTGCGCAATATCCACATTCTTTGGAACGTATCTTTATCTAATAAAAGATCGTCTCTACGTGTTGAAGAAGAGACGATGTCAATCGCAGGGAATATTCTTCTGTTAGATAATCTTCTATCCAACTGAAGTTCCATATTACCTGTTCCTTTAAATTCTTCAAAAATAACCTCATCCATTTTACTACCGGTATCTACTAACGCTGTAGCTAATATCGTTAAAGAACCTCCGTTTTCAATTTTACGTGCCGCACCAAAAAATTGTTTTGGTTTTTGCATCGCATTTGCTTCCACACCACCTGATAACACTTTACCAGATGAAGGAGCTACCGTATTATGCGCTCTTGCCAAACGAGTGATACTATCTAATAAGATCACCACATCATGTCCGCATTCAACCAAACGTTTTGCTTTTTGTAAGGCGATGGTGCTAACTTTTACATGTTTTTCTGCCGGTTCATCAAATGTAGAGGCGATAACTTCCGCTCTCACACTACGTTCCATATCTGTTACCTCTTCCGGTCTTTCATCAACCAACACGATCATTAAGTAACATTCAGGATGATTCTCAGCAATGGCATTGGCTACTTCTTTCAATAACATTGTCTTACCCGTTTTTGGCTGGGCAACAATCAATCCACGTTGGCCTTTACCAATTGGTGTAAATAAGTCGATGATCCTTGTACTATAATTATCAGCCTTAGTGGTAAGGTTTAATTTTTCAAAAGGAAATAAGGGTGTTAAATAATCAAATGGTACCCTATCTCTAACTTCATCGGGAGATTTACCATTGATCGTTTCAACTTTTAATAAAGCAAAATATTTTTCACCTTCTTTTGGCGGACGAACAGATCCGTAAACAGTATCACCTGTTTTTAATCCGAATAATTTTATCTGAGAGGGAGATACATAAATATCATCCGGAGAAGATAAGTAGTTATAATCGCTACTTCTCAAAAAGCCATAACCGTCGGGCATCATTTCCAACACACCTTCGCCTAAAATGATACCGTCAAATTCAATATTGAAAACAGGTTGCTGACGTTGTTGAAATTGCTTTGCCGGTTGTGTTTGAGCAGAACCGTCGTATTGTACTTCCGGTTGTTGTATATCCTCTTGTTGTAATAAAGAGGCGATCGCGGCAGGAATAGTACTATCCTGATCCGTTAATGGTTGTAATTCTTCTTCTTCCTCAGGAATTTCAACCTCCACTTTTTTTACAGGCTTTTTTGGGGCCTCTGCTTTTTTAATAACCTTTGGTTCTGGTACAGTTTTTTCCTCTACCACTTCCGGTTCTTCAGTGCTATTTATAACAGCAGGTTTTATAATACGTTTGCGTTTCGGCTTTTCTCCTTCCTCATTGTTGGTAGCTGCGGTCATAATAGCTTGTTTATCCAGAACTTTATCTATAAGTTCTTGTTTGTCTAAATTTTTAAAATTGGGAATGCTAAGTTGTTCTGCAATATCCTGCAACTCAGGAACGAGCATGTCGTTCAATTGTGATATATCGTACATAAGAAAAATGAAAATGATTTTTTCAAAAGATCCACCTTATAAAGTCTGAAAAATTGTAATGAGAATTTAGATTAAGTTCAATAGAACGTCACGTAGTGAGCTATTGGGCGAACCTTTCGTTTTAGATTGCATTACAATATTACGGTGTTTTTCATAAAAAAAGAAAAAAAATTGATAATAGTGGAAATCAGCGTATTGTTTTCCGTAGTATTTATTCTAATAGCATTGTATTAAAAGCTAGAATTCAAGATGCTCCTACTTATTAAGCTTATACTATATTTGCAGTCCTTAAATACAAATTATGTTCAACAAAAGAGTGAAGATAAAAGAGATGTTGGCTGCAGATAAAGCCAATTACGAAGCAACGGTAATGGGATGGGTACGTACCTTTCGCAACAATCAGTTCATTGCGTTGAATGATGGCAGTACCAATAATAATTTGCAGGTTGTTGCTGAGTTAGGCAAATTTGACGATGCTATCTTAAAACGCCTTACAACAGGAGCCTGCATTAAAGCAACAGGCGAAGTAATTCCTTCTTTAGGTAAAGGACAAAAAGTAGAATTAAAAGCAACTTCAATAGAGATATTAGGCGATAGTGACGCGGAAAAGTTTCCACTGCAACCTAAAAAACACAGTCTTGAATTTTTAAGAGAGATCGCGCATTTACGTTTTCGAACCAATACTTTTGGCGCTATTTTTCGTGTAAGGCATACTTTAGCATTTGCCGTACACAAATTCTTCAACGATAAAGATTTTGTGTATTTACATACGCCCATCATTACTGCAAGTGATGCAGAAGGGGCGGGTGAAATGTTTCGTGTAACAACATTGCCGCTTGATGGAAAAGCTCCAAAAAACGAAGATGGGTCTATAAATTTTAAAGAAGATTTTTTTGGCAGAAGCACTAACCTTACTGTAAGTGGACAGCTAGAAGGTGAACTAGCTGCCATGGCTTTTAGTGATATCTATACGTTCGGACCAACATTCCGTGCAGAGAATAGTAATACGGCAAGACACCTTGCAGAATTCTGGATGATAGAACCAGAGGTAGCGTTTAATGATCTGGAAGATAATATGAACCTTGCAGAAGCGTTCATCAAGTACGTGATCAAATATGCAATGGATCATAACAAAGAAGATCTTGAATTTTTAGCACAGCGTTTAGAGGAAGAAGAAAAATCAAAACCAGTTATTGACAGAAGCGAAATGGGATTGATCGACAAATTAAATTTTGTAGTGGATAATGATTTTGAAAGATTGACTTACACCGAAGCAATAGAAATCTTAAAAGAAAGCAATCATAATAAGAAAAAGAAATTTCAATATTTAATTGAAGGTTGGGGCGTTGATCTGCAAAGTGAACATGAACGTTATTTGGTAGAAAAACATTTTAAGAAACCTGTTATACTAACCAACTATCCTAAAGAAATAAAATCGTTTTATATGCGCCTGAATGATGATGGCAAAACTGTAGCAGCGATGGATATTTTGGCACCGGGCATCGGTGAAATTGTTGGTGGCTCTCAAAGAGAAGAACGTTACGATAAACTTATCCAACGCATGGAAGAAATGCATGTACCTGCTGAAGAACTTTCCTGGTATTTAGATACGAGAAGATTTGGTGCTTGTCCGCATGCGGGCTTCGGACTAGGGTTTGAACGTTTAGTACAATTTGTTACCGGCATGGGAAATATCAGAGATGTAATTCCTTTCCCTAGGTATCCGAAAAGCGCTGAATTTTAATATACAGCAAGGTTTTCAGCTAAATTCTATTACCAAATTATTATAATAAGGATATCTTAACTCGATATCCTTATTTTTTTATATTTTAGTAAAGCAAAATTTAATCTTTAAAAACATCTCTAATGGAAACAACCAATTATCAACTTTCCTTTTTTGGAAAAGGCGGCGACTTCTTTAAAATAAAGATCGTCAACATTATCTTCTCAATTTGTACGCTTGGTTTATACTATCCCTGGGCCAAAGCAAAAACATTGAGTTATTTATACAGCCATACTTCTTTTGAAGATCAGCCATTTGCTTTTACCGGAACAGGTAAAGAAATGTTTAAAGGATTTATTAAAGCTTTACTTTTTTTAGCTATTATCTTCTCCGTAATATTTGTAGGTGTTCTTCAGCATAGGCCCCTGATAGTTCTTGCCGGATACATTTTATTATTACTTATTTTACCAATAGCGATTCATGGAGCCTACAAATACAGAATGGCTAAAACTACCTGGAGAGGCATTAGATTTGGCTACCTGGGTGATAGAGCTGAATTGGCTAAGTTATTCTTTACAGGTATCTTTTTAACAATTATTACATTAGGAATATATGGAGCGTGGTTCCAAATCAAGCTGCGCAAATATGTAATATCCCACATCAAAATAGGAAATGCTTCATTTAATTATAAAGGAGAAGGTGCTGAATATTTTTTTATTAACCTGGGAGGATACCTACTTTCAATTGTCACTTTAGGCATTTATTTTTTTTGGTGGAGAAAAAACTTGTTCGAATATTATGTAAACAATCTTGAAATAACACAAGGAGATAAAAAGTGGATTTCAAATCGACTTTAACAGGAGGTGATTTTGCCATATTAATGATCACTA
>Ga0206994_1074_pt1 | contig 21302 bp, 13 predicted proteins | sample Alteio_BWMinCont_4_FD_153485 | JGI IMG/M metagenome (GOLD analysis project Ga0206994, IMG submission 153485) | Enriched cells from forest soil in Barre Woods Harvard Forest LTER site, Petersham, Massachusetts, United States -... | ecosystem: Environmental > Terrestrial > Soil > Temperate forest >...
CCACAGCTTACAAACTTCCCACAAATAGATATTTTAAAATTGGATATAGAAGGTAGTGAGCAGAAGTTGTTTGAAGACAAGAGTAAAATTAGCAGGTTATTACAAAGAACTAAGTATTTGGCTATTGAAATACATGATGACATGGCCGACAGAAAACAAATTTATAGTGTTCTAAAAGACAACGGCTATACTTGGTTTGAATCAGGAGAAATAACCATTGCAACCAATCTTAATTTGGTAGCAGCTTCTGATAATAAATAAGTAATTATGAATAAAAAATAATTAAATCTAATAAACAAGAAGTCCATACAAATATTTGTATGGACTTCTTTATTTACTACAACTCATCGCAAAATAAAACCCCACTTTTAAAAGTGGGGTTTACTCATTATAAAACTTATAATTATTTATTTCACCGTTATCAATAAAGGTTGAAAAACATTTCTTTTAATTCTTGCTCTTCCGATAAATTGATTAGCATTAATTTTATCAAATTTCGTTGGACAAATCATCAGATCTTCATCCTTTGTATCAAAAATAACCTCTTTAGTTAAGTTACCTTCATTATCCAACTTAGATACAACAACATCACCCTTGTGTCCATCCACATAATATTTAGGCGATTCGTCTTCGGTAAGATCCATATTCTTTTTATCGTCAAGATATAAGAAATAGTAGCCTGTTGCATCGGTAATTAATTTATAACTCAATGTAGTTGTAGCTATCCCTTTCTGCTTTTTAGGTATTTTTCTTAACCATGCAAACTCTCCAGAAGCTTTGATCTTTGCAGCAATGATATCTTCATAAAAATATTCGTTCCAAGTAGTTGTAAAGCCATGAGAATCTGTGCTCGAATGTTGTATTATATAATATTCTTCACAAGTAATAAAAATACTTCCATCTGCTTTTGTTACTATATCCCGTACTTGCAAATTAGGTGCTTCGTAATCATCCTTCTTTTCCATCTTTCTTTTGCGTCTTGCAGATTCGAATTTTTCGAGATCTTCCACAGGAAATTCATAATACCCATTTTTATACTTTGCAACTCTTCCTGTCTGATCCAACACTGTTAAAAACACGCCATCAGTACCATCACCTTTTGATTTTTTGCTATAGGTTGATGCTATGATCATATCATGTGTAGGACTTTCAATCAAAGAAGCATCTTTAACAAAATAATCGCCCACACTTATTATAGTATGCGATACTTCTTTACTATCTTTTGTAAACTTTAGTATCTCAAAATGGTATGCCGGCTTCCCAGTTTCTTTATCTTTTTCTCTTCTTTTTTCAGAGTCGTACACTTTAGCAAGTATATAAGCATTTCCCTTAGAATCTATCGAATAATCGGTAAGATCCATAATAGCTTCTGAGTAAGGCATTACAAATTCATTACCCCATAATTTAGTCATGTTATCATCAAAAACTATTAATCCGATTTTATCATAAGTATCTTTTTCACGGCCCCTGTCAGAACGAAGCTTATAACTAATTAATAATTTTTTATCGTCTGCTGAATAATTGTATTGATATTTATCTGTCACTTTATTATATCCAATTACGAATCCTCTATAACCTCCTCCCGTGCCAGTTATTTTTGTTGTTTCGTTTATTTTGGTAGAAGATACAATTTTTGCAGACTGTACATCTACCTTATCTGCATATAGTAATTCCTTTTCATTTGATTTATCCCAGTCACTATGTATCCAAAAATAATTCCCATTATGAAAACTAGTCAGTTCTTCACTGTTAAAATTCTTCGTTGCATCCAAACCTATCGTCTTATCATCAGTTTGTGTTAATTTAACAGCGTCGAATTTTATGATATTAAGTTCATCTTTTTTTATAGAAAGATTTATAATACCATCTTTATCATTACCAAAAAAAGCAAGATCTTCTGTCTTCCTGGGTAATTCATATTGAGAGCCTGTTTGAAAAGTAAATTTATTGCTTTGTCCAAAAGAGACAGTCGACAATAAACACAGGGAAATAAATAATAAATTTCTCATAGCTAGTGAAGTTTTTGTTGCATAAGCAACTTTTTAGGTTATAAAATTAAGAGGATGAAATTATTGATTAGAAGCTAATAATCCTAATTATATAATTGAATTTGCCCTCTCATTTTTTGTTTTAAAATCAGGTTTCAAATACATATACTATTATTATAAACAAATGGTTGGGTAGTATAATAAAAGCCCGATCAATTGATCGGGCTTTTATTATTTTTCAAAAACGATTACACTTAGTAACGATAAGCTTCAGGCTTGTAAGGACCTTCTTTAGCTATCCCCAAATAAGCACTCTGTTCAGGAGTTAATTCATCTAATACAACACCAATTTTTGCAAGGTGTAAACGCGCCACTTTTTCATCTAATATTTTTGGTAATACGTACACTTTGTTTTCGTAGTTTTTAGTGTTTGTCCAAAGCTCTAACTGTGCCAAAGTTTGGTTGGTAAAAGAGTTACTCATTACAAAACTAGGATGTCCTGTTGCACAGCCTAAATTCACTAAACGACCTTCAGCCAAAATGATCACATCTTTTCCATCGATAGTATATAGATCAACTTGTGGTTTGATGGTATTTTTTGTTTTGCCATAGTTTTTATTCAACCATGCCATATCAATTTCAATATCAAAGTGACCGATGTTACAAACGATCGCTTTATCTTTCATTACTCTGAAATGTTTTTCAGTGATCAAATCACGACAACCAGAAGCTGTAACGATAATATCGGCTTCTTTAACCGCATCGATCATTTTCTTTACTTCAAAACCATCCATAGCTGCTTGTAATGCACAAATAGGATCAACCTCTGTAACAATTACACGGCAACCCGCACCTTGCAAACTTGCAGCAGAACCTTTTCCTACATCACCGTAACTACCTACAACAGCAACCTTACCAGCCATCATTACATCAGTAGCACGACGAATAGCATCAACCAAACTTTCTTTACAACCGTATTTATTATCAAATTTGGATTTAGTGACAGAGTCATTTACGTTGAACGCAGGAATTGGTAAAGTACCCGCTGCCATTCTTTCGTATAAACGATGTACGCCTGTTGTTGTTTCTTCAGATAAACCTCTGATACCTGCAACTAATTCAGGATAAGTATCAAATACCATATTGGTTAGATCTCCACCATCATCAAGGATCATATTTAAAGGCTTATCAGCACTTCCGAAAAACAATGTTTGTTCGATGCACCAATCAGCTTCTTCCTGTGTTTGACCCTTCCATGCAAATACACCAATACCTGCAGCGGCAATAGCAGCAGCAGCCTGGTCTTGCGTAGAAAATATATTGCAAGAGCTCCATTTAACTTCAGCCCCCAAAGCGATCAATGTTTCAATTAATACAGCTGTTTGAATGGTCATGTGTAAACAACCCGCAATGCGTGCACCTTTTAATGGTTGAGATGGCCCATATTCCGCTCTTAAAGACATCAAACCCGGCATTTCCGCCTCTGCTAACATTATTTCTTTACGACCCCATGCTGCAAGACTAATATCTGCTACCTTATTTTTAAGGCTAAAATCAAGTCCTTTTTTAGTAATTGTTGACATATGTAATTTTTATGAATTTGACGCAAAGGTAAAATCTTCCTTTGTAAGGGCATAATTTTATTTAGAAATGGTAATAGCATTGATCCTAAATTGTTTATGAGACATAAAATTGCAAAAGGACAATTTTTAAGATCGTCGAAATTGCTATCATTAATACTATTTTTTATCAAAATTTCATTTTATTGTAGTAATCATAAAGACATTTTAATTATAATACCTTTGCCAAAATCTTATTAATAAAGCTATTTTCCATAATAATATTCAAGATGAAAAACTTAAAACTCTATCATAAAATAAAAAGATATTTTGCTATTCGTAGCTTAAAAAGAATAAAAATTGACAATACTAAACTAACGAAAGCAACAATAGAAAGTAATGTATCTAAAAGAATAGTTTGTACAATTGTAAACCATAATGAAAACGAGAATGCATTAAAGTTAAAAAAGTCATTCTCAAAATATTTCGACACAATAGTATTTGATTCTGATTCAAAAATAAAAAATGAAGAATTCGTATTATTAGCTAATGTTTACTATTCAGGGTTATTTAATTATTCGTACAAGTTCGCAAAGGAATATAATTATGATTACATTATGTTCATTTGTTCTGATGTGGAAATAGCAGATGACCAGTTAGAAATAATGGTAAATAACCTGAATAATTTCGATCTTGATAAAATAGGAGTTTATTCACCCTCTTCTGAAGGCAGAAGCCATCATTATTGTAAAAAACAAAATACAAGCGGTTTTAGGATTGTACCATTTGTTGAAGGTTTTATATTTTTAGCTGATTTAAAAGTACTTGATAATATTGCTCCTATCGACTTAAAAACCAATTTGTATGGATGGGGGCTTGATGTTGCGAAAGGATATTTTGCAAAAAAATTAAATAAGCTCTGTATTATTGATGATGCTGTAACCGTTTTCCATCAGGATGGTACGGGATATTCTATGAAAAATGCTGATAAGGACATGGAGAAATGGATGAAATCTTTTACAGATAAGAATCTTACCAGTTTTTCTATTAAGCATATAAGTATCATTAGAATGAAGCTTGCCGGCGAAAATAAAATTTCGGTAATTGTTCCTTGTTACAATCAGAGCGATTATGTAGAAGAAACGTTATATAGCTTATTTTACCAGGAATATTCAAACTTTGAAATAATAGTTATCAATGATGGTAGTACAGATAACTCTGCTGAAATAGTAGAAAAATTTTGTGTCCTATTTCCGCAGGTTAAACTTATCAACAAAAAAAATGAAGGTTTAGGAGCAGCCAGAAATACAGGCTTACAACATGCTACAGGTAACTTCGTACAATTTTTAGATTCGGATGATTTAATCTCAGCTAATAAATTCCTTAACCAGATGTATGATTTTATTTTAAAGCCTGATACCGATATTTCATGCTCAAGTTACATCTGCTTTGAAGATAGAAACCCTAAAAAAACATGGACCTATAGCAGAGTGGAATTAAAAGACGATCCGCTTTTTGATTTTATTACGGAATGGGAAAAAGAACTGTCCATACCGGTTCACTGCCTCTTGTTCAGAAGAGAAATAATAGGTGAAACTATTTTCGATACTACGTTACCGAATCATGAAGACTGGGAATTTCATTTATCAATTGCGGCAAAACAACCCAAGTATACTTTTATTAAAAATGCCACAGCATTTTATCGGATAAAAAAAACAGGCATGTCTCAAGATCCGAAAAAAATGAAGGATGGAAAAAACAGGTGCATAGCAAACATTGCTGCTTCAAGAAAAATAAAGGATAAATACCTTCCTGCACTTAACGACAGATTTGATTACAAAATAGTAGTGGGGATAATTACTTGTGAGAAGAATACAGAAAGAATTAATACGATTAGAGAAACATGGATTACCGAACTTAAAAAAAACAATATCCCTTATTATTTCATCATAGGAAATCCTTCACTTACTGCCTGCGAAATAGTAGATGACATATTGTATGTTCCCTGTGCTGATAACTACGAATCTTTATTAAAAAAAAGTTTCTTGTTTTTATAAACATATTTTAGAGAATACGACTTACGATTATGTCTACAAAATCGATGATGATTGTTTTTTAAATGCGGAGTTCTTGCATACCACTTATTTTTGGAACTTTAATTATTTTGGAAGAATTGTTGGTACCGATAAAAAGGATCTAAATAGAACATGGCATTTTGGAAAATGTGATACAGCTATTTACAATCAAACCCCTTATCCGGGTGAATATCACGGATCATGGTGCGGTGGCGGTTATGGCTATTTTTTAAGTCGCACAGCAATGAAAGCAATCGTATCTTCTACATTTTTAGATATGGATCTGTACGAAGACAAAGCAATAGGAGATGCCTTACGAAATAATAACATTCTTCCTGAAATAAACCAGGCTTATACACCTCTTGATATTTTGCAATTCAATATTGAAAATATTTCAGCAACAGAATTTGGTAATTTGATTACCAAAAATGCACATGCTGTTTTTACTTCTACAGTAATAAACGAGGTGAAAAATAATGATCAATTCCTGGAGATACAAAATAAAAAAACGGAGCGCTACTCCTAAAAAAATAATTAAGTATGCTTATGAGCAGCAGCAACAATTAACACAATTTACTTCTTATAATAATTTCTTAAGAGGAATGCCCCACAATAACTTTAAGGCTTCAAAAAAAACACTAATTCTTCCTTTCTTATTCATACTATAAAGAATTTTTCTACTCTTTATACCTAATAAAAATAGCTTTATGTTCAACCATTGAATTTCTTTTTTTTGATATAATAAGGACCATTCTTTTATAAAATCTTGATGGTCGTTTTTTAATACACTACAGCACTCAAACCACTCTACCTCTTCACTATATTTCTGCCACTCTTTGATATGTTTATAACCCTTCTTCATAACAAGGATATCTGTCTTACTGCTACTATGCTGGCGATAATGCACTAAAACTTCTGGCAAGTAAACAACTCCATTATTACTCGCTGCCACAAAAGCCAGCCACCAATCATGATAACGCGCTTTGGGAAAAGGTATAGCCAACTCCATTAATTCCTTAGTAAATAAACAAGCATGTCCCGAAATACAATTTTGCAATAAAAAGACTAGCGGATTATCTCCAGTATAAAAATTTATTTTATCTCCAAGAGTTTTAGACATCGATTTGCCATTTTCATTAACAAAAAGCGAATTATGATAAGCCAGACTTCTATCACCTATCCTCTTCATTAAAAGCTCAATTTTTTGCGGTAGCCAATAATCATCCTGATCACAAAATGCCAAAAAATTTCCAGTACTATTTTTATAGGCATTGATAAAATTATTAGTCACCCCCTTCTCAATATTTTTCACCAGAAATATATTGAGATTTTTTTTTTGAAAATCGTCGATGATAGATAAAGTATTATCGGTAGAACCATCATCTGAAATAATAATTTCAAGAGGAGTGTAGGTTTGATCTAATACAGATTGTAGTTGTTGATGTAAATATCTTTCGCCATTATAAGTAGCTATAAGTACTGATACTATCGAATTGCTATCTGTTATCATTATGGTAATACTTAAAAATAGTACGATTTTAGAACTTAATTATACTTCTCTCCTTAATATCATCCATAATAAAAACAGCCACCTCATTAACTGATCTAGAGCTTTTACAATCTTTGGTGCAAACAGTAAACCGTTTTTTTGCCAATCTAATTTCTTTACTGGACGATAAAAATAAACGCAACGATTTTAAATACCGCCAACGCAGCATTGTTAATTGTATAAAGCTTTCCAGCACCAATTGAACATACCATAACAGCTTTCTGATCCCTTCTAAATGAAGTGCGTGAAGGATCATTTTATTTCTATTGTAGATGATATCTACAAAACTCTTTTTATTACTTTTATTTATTGAGGTCGATGTTTTATGCTGACAAACACTCGTATAATCATAGTAACATTTAAACCCTAAGCGCCATGCACGAAGAGATAATTCATAATCTTCGATGTAGAAAGGAGAAAAGGCATTATTAAATCCGCCGATGGCAATAAATTTTTCTTTATCGATAAAAGCATTAGCTCCGGAAAGGTACATACTGTATAATCCGTTACTCATTATTTGCTTATCCCGTAGTATATAGTTACCGGATGTTTTTATTTTCACTCCATGAAAAGAAGGATATTTTGCACCATCTTGTATCAATTCGTCATCCCACCCAATTATTCTTCCCATTACACCAAACGTATCAGGAGAGTCAAAATATTTATATTGATGTATAAAATAACCAGGTGTAAGCTTTACATCGCTGTTTAATAATAGTACCTTATCATACTGCGCTGCTTCTATCCCTATATTGGCGGATTGAGAAAAGCCTTTATTGGAAGATCCCTGAATTATTTTGATCTGCGGGAAATTTTGTTGCAAATAAGATACAGAATCGTCAGTTGAACAATCATCTACAACAATGATCTCTGACGGTTTACCGGAATTTTCCAGCGCTTCCCAAACAGTATGTATTGTGTAAGGAAAAAGTTTTACGCCGTTAAAATTGGGGATGATTACAGAAATGCCGGTTACCATACTACAAAGATATCTCTATAAAAATACTCTTTTGAATGAACAATAACAAACTTATACCACATATTAGCTAATAAAATCATAATTTTGCTCCGTTTATTGGACGATAAAAATATCCCAATTAGCTACCAATAAATATTGTTTTAAACCCATTTTTACTTTAACTAAACATCATTTTCGCGTTATAATCAAGCTTTTACTTATAATCATTCTAATTAATGAAAATTTATCGTCGTTTACTTGCATATGGTAAACCATATGGTGCTTTTATAATTCCTTTTTTCTCATTCACTTTAATAGCTACTTTTTTTAGCGTATTTGAATTAGCATTATTGATCCCATTATTGAATTTTTTATTCTACCCATCACCTGATGCAGCTAAATATGTGACATCTCCTTCTTTTTCATTTTCTGGCCAATACTTTAAAGACCTGTTCTATCATGATATGTATTACTTTGAATCTTTAAAACCGATCTATGCTTTATTTTTTATGGCGGCCGTGGTTTTTATTGCAGTAATACTGAGTAACCTTTTTAATTATTTAGCAGATCTTACTATGATCAAAGCGCGAACCTTATTAGTAAAGCGTTTAAGAGAGGCTATTTTTGAAAAGATCAATTATTTACATTTAGGATATTTTACCACCGAACATAAAGGAGATCTTTTATCAAGAATGAATTCAGATGTTTTTGAAATAGAAGCAGTAGCTGCCAGTTCGGTAGAAATTTTATTTAAACAACCTTATTTGATCGTTGGTTATTTTGTTGCATTGTTTGTAATATCCACTAAGCTTACATTGTTTACACTTATTATAATTCCTATATGTGCTACCGGTATTGCACTAGTACAAAAGCGATTAAAAAGAGAGGCACAAGCTGCACAAGCTTCAGTAGGACGTTTATTAACGATCATTGATGAAACACTGACCGGTATGCGTATCATCCGTTCTTTCAATGCAACTAAATTTGTTTTAAACAGATTTAGTAAAGAAAATGATATTTACCGTAAAGCCACTTTACAAGGATTTGCCAAAAGAGAATTAGCTCCTGCATTTTCAGAAATTTCAGGCGTATTGATCGTAGCAGCTATTCTAATTTATAGCGGCGATCTTATTTTAAGTAAAGATCCTGCTGCATTGAACGCGGGCAGTTTTATTGCGTTCATTGCAATTTTCTCTCAAGTAATTAGTCCGGCTAAAGCGATGGTTAGCGCTATGGCAAATGTACAAAGAGGACAAGCCTCGGGTGAACGTATTTTACAAGTAATTGATACACCTATTTTAGTAGAAGACAAACCGGATGCAGTTGATCTAAAAAGCTTTACTAATAAAATCGAATTCAATAATATCAGTTTTGGTTATTCCATAGATAGACAAATTTTACATGGTATAAGCTTTAATATTCCAAAAGGAAAAACAGTTGCAATGGTTGGCCCTTCGGGCGTTGGCAAATCAACCATTGCTGATCTGGTGCCGCGTTTTTATGATGTTACCGGCGGAAGTATTTTGATAGATGGAAAAGACGTTCGTGATATTAAAATGGAATCATTGCGCAGCTACATGAGTTTTGTAACTCAGGATACTTTTTTATTCAACGACACTATTTTTAATAATATAGCGTTAGGCAGGCCTGATGCTACTGAAGCAGAAGTAATTGAGGCAGCCAAAATTGCTAACGCTCACGACTTTATTATTCATACAGAAAACGGCTACCACACTAATATTGGTGATAGAGGCATCCGTTTATCCGGCGGACAAAGACAACGGTTAAGTATTGCCAGGGCTGTATTTAAAAATCCTGAAATATTGATCTTGGATGAGGCTACTTCGGCATTGGATACAGAATCTGAAAGACTGGTGCAAGGCGCATTAAGTAATTTAATGAAAGGAAGAACAACATTGGTAATTGCCCACCGTTTAAGCACCATTCAACAAGCCGACGAAATCCTGGTGATGCAAGACGGACAAATAATTGAACGTGGTAACCATCATCAATTACTTGAAATTGAAAATGGTAATTACCAAAGATTGATCAAATTACAGGAACTGGTTTAAATAAAGTGAAAAGTCAGAAGTAAAAACCCAAAAGTAATATGCAGCATAACTTTTGGGTTTTTACTTTTCGCTTTTGCCTTGAGATATAGGCTATCATTTTTAAATTAATTAAATTTGTACTTCCTCACAAAACATATTAAATGAAGGAACAATTAGCGAAATTATCTAAGGATCTGGAAGGAGATTTATTTGTTGATAAAACAATAAGAACGCTGTACGCAACCGATGCATCCGCTTATCGCGAAATGCCGTTGGCTGTTGCTATTCCTAGATCCATTGCTGATATAAAAAAGCTAATAACATTTGCGCGACTGCAAAAAACATCACTCATCCCAAGAACTGCGGGAACATCATTAGCCGGACAAGTTGTAGGCAACGGCATCATTGTAGATGTATCAAAAAACTTTACAAAAATTATCGAATTAAATAAAGAAGAAAAATGGGTTCGTGTTCAACCGGGCGTTATTCGTGATGAGTTGAATATGTTTTTAAAACCACACGGTTTATTTTTCGGACCGGAAACATCTACTGCCAATCGTGCGATGATCGGAGGAATGGTGGGCAATAATTCTTGCGGCTCTAACTCTATAATTTACAGAAGTACGAGAGAACATCTATTGGAAGTAAAAGCAATATTAAGTGATGGAACCGAAACAGAATTCAAGGCATTAAGCATTGATGAGTTTCATGAAAAATGTGAAAACAAAACTTTAGAAGGTGGCATCTACAAATCAGTAAGAAGCTTACTAAGCAACTACGATAACCAGGTAGAAATAAGAAATCAGTTTCCTAAAAAATCTGTTGAAAGAAGAAACACCGGTTATGCAATTGATGTATTGTTAGATACTGCGCCATTTACAGCAGGCACAGAAGATTTTAATTTTTGTAAATTAATTGCAGGCTCCGAAGGAACATTAGCATTCATTACAGAAATAAAATTAAATGTAAGTCCGCTACCTCCAAAAGAAACAGGATTGTTATGCGTTCATTTTAATAGCATTGATGAATCATTAAGAGCCAATTTGATCGCATTAAAATATAAACCTCGTGCAAGTGAATTGATCGATCATTATATTTTAGAATGCACAAAAGATAATATCGAACAAAACAAAAACAGATTTTTTGTACAGGGAGATCCCGGTGCCATTTTAGTAGTTGAATATGCCGGTAAAGACAGAGAAGAAATAACAGCCATTGCGAAAGAAGTTGAAGCAGATATGCGTGCGCAAGGATTGGGTTATCATTTTCCATTATTATTTGGAGATGATACAAAAAAAATATGGACACTACGTAAAGCGGGACTAGGCTTGCTAAGTAACTTACCGGGCGATGAAAAAGCGGTACCTGTTATTGAGGATACAGCGGTAGATGTCAATGATCTTCCTGCATATATCCGCGACTTCAACGAAATTCTAAAGAAATATAATTTACATTCTGTACATTATGCACATGCAGGTTCAGGAGAAATACATTTACGTCCGATCATCAATTTAAAAACAGTTGAAGGTAATCAGCTCTTCCGCACTATCGCAGAAGAAATTGCTACGTTGGTAAAAAAATATGATGGTTCATTGAGTGGTGAACATGGTGATGGAAGATTACGCGGAGAGTTTATTAAACAAATGGTAGGTGAAAAAAACTACCAGTTATTAAAAGATGTAAAACGTACCTGGGATCCAGAAAATATTTTCAATCCTAACAAGATCGTTGATACACCGCCGATGAATACAATGTTACGGTACACTCCGGGACAACATACCCCTGAATTCAAAACCATTTTCCGTTTTCATAACCAGGATGTATTGCAACATGCTGAGCAATGCAATGGTTCAGGAGATTGTAGAAAAACGCCTTTAAGTGGCGGCACTATGTGTCCATCATTTATGGCCACTCGAAATGAAAAGGATACAACAAGAGCAAGAGCAAATATTTTAAGAGAGTTTTTAACTAACTCGGATAAAATGAACCGTTTCGATCATAAAGAAATTTATGAAGTGATGGATCTGTGTTTAAGTTGCAAAGGATGCAAATCTGAATGTCCGTCGAATGTTGATGTGGCAAAATTAAAAGCAGAATTCTTGCAACATTATTACGATGCAAATGGTGTTCCGTTTCGCTCAAAATTGATTGCCAACTTTAGTACGTTTGGCAAACTGGGTTCTATCATGCCGGGCTTATATAATTTCGCAGTTACTGCTCCCGGCATTAGCACACTGATAAAACGTTTTTCAGGATTTGCTGTAAAGCGTTCTATGCCTACGCTAGGAAAGACTACTGTAAAGAGTTGGTACAAAAAGCATAAAGTTGAAAGTCAAAAGTTAAAACCAATAATTAAGAAAACCGTTTACCTGTTTTGTGATGAATTCACTAACTATAACGATAGTGAGATTGGTATTAAAGGAATTTTATTGTTAGAAAAATTGGGATATGAAGTTATTATTCCTGAACACGGCGAAAGTGGAAGAGCTTCTTTATCTAAAGGTTTGATACGCAATGCTAAGAAAATAGTTAATAAAAATATTGCGTTATTAAGTCCAGTTATAACATCTGAAACACCATTGATTGGAATAGAACCTTCTGCTATTCTTACATTCAGAGATGAATATCCTGATCTGGCAGATGATGATAAATTAATTGCAGCACAAGCTTTGGCCAAAAATGTTTTCTTGATAGATGAATTTATCGCTGCGGAAATTGAGAAGGGAAACATTACAAAAGCGCAATTCACTACAGAGAAAAAAGAAATTAAACTACACGGACACTGTCAGCAAAAAGCATTGTCTTCTGTTGCACCTTCTGTAAAAATGTTATCATTACCGGAAAACTATACGGTTGAAACAATTCCTTCAGGATGCTGTGGTATGGCAGGTTCTTTTGGTTTTGAAAAAGAACATTACGAATTATCAATGAATATTGGTGAGATGGTTTTATTCCCTGCAGTTCGCAAACACCCTGAAAATGGCATTGTTGCTGCACCAGGAACAAGTTGCCGCCATCAGATTAAAGATGGTACCGGCAAGATTGCATTGCATACTGTAGAAGTTTTGTATGATGCACTAGCTTAATTTCCGATAATAAAAGAGCATATAAAAGAATACGGTAGTTTTAAAAACTACCGTATTCTTTTTACACCATCTTATGATTAATGGAAGTTATAATTTGATGGTTAGCTTTCTATCATTGGAAAATTCCAAACGTAATTGATTGCTGGAAGTTAAAATATTTGCCTTTGTTATTCTAACAGGCAAACAATATTTTTCTGGTAAAGAAATATGTTGTGCGTTATCGGTTCTAAAATTAGCTTTTATTATATCGCTGGTTTTTTCATCCTGATAAATAACAACATTATTACTTAATTGTGCAACGAGTGCCATTTCGTAATTTTTAATCGTCAATTTATTATTATCCGGATAAGCAATTAAAAAATCCTTATAGTCCTGACCCGAAGTGCTTCTTAAACAAATAGCACTGTCTGATACTGCATATAAAGTAGGTACTAATGTCGGTTCTGTTGAACAATCAAATTTATAACTGGTCAATGTACTATCTGTTCCATTCAATTCTATTTTAAATGTATAAAAAGAATCTACTACTACATATTCAACAGATGTTTTGCTGTTAACAGTAGTGTCATTCTCATTAATACATTTGGCTATTGAATCTTTTCTAAGCTCTAAACTTGTCGGCCCGTCTTTTTTGGCAGAATTACAGGAAAACAATAAGGCGATCAAGACAATCGGTAATAATCTCATACAACTAGCAATTTTATAAAATGAAGATACTGTTTAAGCAATACATAACGAAAAAAACTCACTTTTATTATAAAGCAATATCTCAATCATCAGCTAAAACACTCGATATCATTGAATTTAAAACAGCGAGATAAAAGTTTGGATAGAATAGCTAAAACTACCGTGATCTTCGATAATAAATAAATTAATTACTTCTTTCTACGTGAAAATCATTAACGCCATTTTCTATCATTACCCTATTCATTGTAAAATGAGTTGGCCCATGTAAAGTATTATTCTGTAACACAGATGTTGAACGAATCGTAGATAACATCTTTTTCAAGAAAATAGGATCGCTGGCCAAACCATTATTCGGAATTGGGAATGAACCTTTTCCGACATTGAAACGATCGTTAACCAATGCATAGGTTTGCTTGGACGCATTCATATCATACATATTGGATGTTGAATCATCCCATGACAAATTACCTAAACAAAGAAACTGCGCTGTACCCGCATAGTTAGAAAAGTGAATAGTCTTGTTTGCCATATTATTAAAAATAATCTGCGCTAATACAAATTTTCCACTAAAACTATCAACAGTAATAAATGGCGCTTTAACTGCATTCGTATTGGCAATTTTACCTCCATTCAAAACAAACTCGCCACTATTTTTTAAAGAAAGAAATTGTGCATTCGCAACATCTTCATACCAGGTATCATATACCAGCATTCTTCCCGCTTTATCAACGCTATAAGAATTGTAATTACTAGCAGATTCGCCACCAAAAATTTTCAAAATTGTTGCATTAAGCTTTGATCGTCCTATCATTTCTACCGATGTCCCTTTTGCACAATAATTATGCTGCAGATCTTCAAAACGGAAATCCGTATTTTCAAACCCATTAATAAAAATATTTCTTTTTACTCCGTGGAATACTAATAACTGATCCGCGTAAATTGAATTACCCGGGTTATCATTATCATATACCAAAATACCATCAGCTTTACTTGCACCTAATATTTTTATATTCTTTAAAACACATTTAGCAGGATAGGCAATCTCTATAACGGGCTTATTGATTGTATCCTTCCAATTTAATACTGATTGTAATCCATCACCATAAATAATTAATGGGGCTCCCGACGGTATGTGTAATGATCTTGTAATATTGTATTGTCCATATTTAAAATGAATTAGTGCCCTTTTATTTTTCTCTGCAACACTATTAATTACCGTTTGAATATCATTTAAAGTCATTGAACTTGTTACTTCATAAACAGGGTATTTAACAAACGGCGCAAAGGGCTTAGGATCTAATGACGGAAGCTGTGGAGATTTAATTCCATATTTGCTATCAATATCAATTACTCTGCCATCGTGAGTATGAACAATTTGTTTAGTGGCGGTAAATTGATTACCAACCATCGTGAGATCACAAGGTGCCCCATCCATATCATCGATCTGCTCTATTATAGAATTATCTTGTTGAGCATCAGGTAATACAAAAGTATTATCTAAAAGCAGGATGTTCCCTTTTGAAAATAGATAAGCCGCCATCACATTTTTATCGTTGATGATCAGATTATTCTGTATCGTTATAGGTGAAGTATTACTGAATTGCCGCGCGATAATAAAAGCGGCGGAATTATAAGAAACATTATTTCGAAAAGAAAAATAATTAGAGTTACCTAATGAAATATCAGCATACGTTGAATTTTTAAAAATACTTCTATATACATGAAAATTACCTGCTCCATTTTCAGGTAAATTATTCGAAATGCCTGCATGGCATTTGTCAAAATAACAATCCCAAACCCACCAGTCTAAAGCATTCCACCCTTGTAAAGAAATACCGGTAGAAGAACAATTATAAAAGCGGCAGCGACGAATACTGAATTCCGCATCCATATTATTACCTGATTTTAATCCTGTGCCTACATTCTTAAAGATCTCATCGTAATGTGCACTACCAGAATTTGCATATTTAACTTTACGATCCCATTCGTGAGCTACTGCTACCGCTGCTTCATTATTTCCATCCCATGTTAATCGTCCATATTCGCTATAAGATACTCCATTCAATAAAAACATTTTACCATTAGAAGGACCATCCCATTTAATAATAGTAGTTAATGGATCTTCGCCAATAATAGCAATACCGATAACGCTCTTCATCGTTAGTGTTGCTGTAATACGATACGTTCCTTTTGGAATATATAATACGGACGAATGTTTACCATCACTCAATTCATCTAATGCAGTTTGTATGGCTTTGGTATCATCTTGTATGCCATCGCCTGTGGCGTGATATACTTGTTTTAGATTTATCCAGCTTGGAAAGGGACCATAAAATTCTTCTGATTGTGCTTTGACGAAAAACGGGAGTATAAAAAATATAACAATTATAAAATGGGCTTTCATAATTAAACATTATTAGATTGTAAAAGTACGCAAGCGCTGTAATAAACATAAGAATTGACAACTTTTTAAAAGTTGTCAATTCTTAACCCTAATGCAATACCGAAAAAACAAATATCCCATCTTCGCAGATGGGATATTCTTAATTTATCAAAGAAAATTAAACCTCAAAAATTATGCAACAGCTTTATTAACCAATGCAGCAGCTTCGCTTAACAAAATAGCACTTTGTACTTTTAATCCGCTTTCATCAATCAATTTTTTCGCCACATCTGCATTTGTTCCTTGTAAGCGAACGATGATTGGAATGTTGATCGTTCCGATTGATTGATATGCATCGATAACACCTTGTGCCACTCTATCACAACGAACGATACCGCCAAAAATATTAATAAGGATCGCTTTTACTTTAGGATCTTTTAAAATGATGCGGAAACCAGCTTCAACAGTTGTTGCGTTAGCTGTACCGCCTACATCCAAAAAGTTTGCCGGCTCACCACCACTTAATTTGATCATATCCATCGTTGCCATTGCAAGTCCTGCCCCATTTACCATACAACCCACGTTACCATCTAACTTAACAAAATTCAAATTAAATTTACCCGCTTCTACTTCAGTAGGATCTTCTTCGCTGATATCTCTTAATGCAGCAACATCCGCATGACGTGTTAATGAGTTATCATCAACATCCATTTTACAATCTACCGCAATTATTTTTTCATCGCTGGTTTTAAATAATGGATTAATTTCTAACATGCTACAATCTAAACCAACATAAGCATTGTATAAATTAGTTACAAACTTCACGCAGTTTTTAAACGCTTCGCCACTCAATCCAAAATTGAAAGCAATTTTACGTGCCTGAAAACCTAATAGCCCGCCACTTGGGTGAACCCATTCTTTAAATATTTTTTCCGGAGTATCATGTGCCACGTCTTCAATGTTCATACCACCTTCGGTGCTATACATGATCACGTTTTGGCCTTTTGCCCTATCCATTAATATAGATAAATAAAATTCTTTTACAGGATTAGGACCATCATAGTAAACATCTTGTGCCACTAAAATTTTACTAACCAATTTCCCCGCAGGGCCGGTCTGTATAGTAACCAAAGTACCTCCTAACAAATTCTCTGCAATTTGTTTAACGCCTTCTGCATTTTTCGCAACAGCAACACCACGTTGTTCTTTACCAATAATGCTACCCTTACCACGTCCGCCGGCATGTATTTGAGCCTTAACTACGGCAAACTTGCTATCAAATTGAGTATGAATTTGTTTGTACGCATCTTCCGCTTCAGTAACGGTGCTGCAAGCAATACCTTCCTGAACAGGAACATTGAATTTCTTTAAAAGCTGTTTAGCTTGATATTCATGGAGATTCATCTATAAAAATTTTGACGAAGATAATGAATTATGATGTACGATGTTTGATGTACGACGTACGATGTTAAATGGGATATAAATTTTATAAAATAGTGCTTTGAAGGTATCGATTATTTGAATTTTGATTACTATAATTCGATGTTTTAAGCGTTATTTACATCGTACGTCGTACATCAAACATCGTACGTATCTTTGAAGTTTAAGCATAATAGTTAGTTGTTTTTTATGATGACAAAAATTAATGAAGCTGTAGCCTTCATTCAAAATATTTATACGGATACGCCTGCAGTTGGTATTGTACTGGGAAGCGGTTTGGGGAATTTTGCCAAAGAAATAAAAGTAGAAAAAGAAATCCCTTATAGTGATATTCCACACTTCCCGATCAGCACTGTTGAGGGACATAGCGGCAAATTATTATTGGGAGAATTAAGCGGGAAAAAAGTAGTAGCAATGGCCGGCCGTTTTCATTTTTATGAAGGCTACAGTATGCAGGAAATTGTTTTCCCGATAAGGGTAATGAAATTTTTAGGCATCAAAACCTTATTGTTAAGCAATGCTGCAGGTGGCGTGAATCCTAAACTAAAAGTGGGTGATCTGATGATCATTACGGATCATATCAGTCAGCTAACCGTTAATCCATTAATAGGAAAAAATTACAAAGAATTAGGGACTAGATTTCCTGATATGACAGAACCTTATAAAAAAGACCTGATCAATAAAGTAAGAAATATTGCTATTGCCAAAGGAATAAAATTGCAAGAAGGCATTTACTTAGGTGTAACCGGCCCAACTTTTGAAACCAAAGCTGAATATTTAATGATACAGGCAATGGGTGGAGATGCAGTAGGCATGAGCACTGTACCGGAAACCATTGCAGCCGTTCACATGGGATTAGCGGTTTTTGCCATGAGTATTATAACCGACCTTGGAATAAGAGGTGATGACGAAACACCCATAACACACGAAGAAGTATTAGCTGCAGCAAAAGAAGCAGAGCCTATATTCAGTCACATATTTAAAGAGCTGGTTGCTCAATTATAGGAACATTATCACTGATGAAGAAGATCATTCTCGGTTTAATATTATTGTCGTGTTACCAGTTTTCTCATGCACAGTTGGGGGGAAGTCTGGGTGGCAAGCTGGGTAGTATGGGATCTAGTGTATCTGGGTCACATTCAACATCCAGTTCGGGTGGAGATACCGCCGGCATAGGCTTTCAATCCCGAAGAGAATATGATGCCAAGGATTCAAATACCATTCGATACAAATACCTTGATTCTTCGCGAAGCAATAAATTTGAACGCACTCCTCTCAATGACTTTTATCAATATTTCCCAATTCCTGAAACAGAACAATATTTAGGCAATACCGGAAGTGCAGGCTACTCAATTATTTACGCGCCTCAAATGAAGATCGGTTGGGATGCTGGTTTTCATGCATTCGATATGTATCGGTATGCATTGGAAGATACCAGGTTCTTTAAAACAGATAAGCCCGTTACGGTACTCAATTATGAAGTGGCATCCGGTAAAGAACAGATAGTAAGTACTTTGCATACCCAAAACCCAAAACCAAATTTTAACTTTGGATTTGAGTACCGCCTTATAAATGCTCCTGGATTTTTTCTCACACAAAATACCAATCATAATAACTTTCGTGTTTTTAGTACTTATCAGGGAAAAAGAAAAAGATATGCCGCTTCTTTAATTGTTATAAGTAATTCATTAAAAAGTTCGGAAAACGGTGGCGTACAAGATTACACTAATTTATCTGATCCTAATTATTCAAAGCGTTTCACCGTTCCCGTTAATCTCGGTGGTGATGCTGCTTTTGAACCAAGCCCTTTTCAGGTATCTGTATATACAGGCAATACGTATAAAGATATGACCGCTTTTTTACGACAGAGTTATGACTTGGGCGAAAAAGATTCTATCGCTATCAATGATTCAACAACCAATTATCTTTTTTATCCTAAGCTCCGCTTTCAACATACTTTTACTTTTAGCAGTTATACTTATCAGTTTCAGGATGTGGCAGTTGATACAACTGATACAGATACATATAGATCTTACGGTATACTGTTAAAGCCATTAAATGAGTTAACTAAGACAATCGACACATTTTTGGTAAAAGAAAAATGGAGTGTTATTACCAATGATTTTTCTATCCTGCAATTTCCAGATACAAAAAACCAGGCGCAGTTTTTATCTATAGGCGCAAGACTTGAAAACATTCATGGCAATTTTATTAATGACGCTTTAACCAATGATACCGCCAGCAATAGTTATTACAATGCAGTAGTGCATGGAGAATATCGTAATAAAACAAGAAATAAATTATGGGATATTGGTGCTAGGGGAGAAATATATTTGAATGGATTAAATAGTGGCGACTATGGTGTGTACGCAACATTGGGCAGATACTTAAATAAAACCTGGGGTAATATAAGGCTAACTTTTAATAACATTAACCGTACACCATCTTTCATTTATAATTCAGCATCTGCTTTTAGTTTTAATAATAGTTCTCTTAATAAAAAAGAAAATATTACAATGATGAGTGCTGCTGCAGAAAATCGTTTTGTTAATTTATCTGCTACAAACTATGTTATTGCCAATCTCCCTTATTTTAAAGATTATACTAAAACAGATCAATACACTACCATATTTAATTTATTACAATTAGCAGCTTCTAAAAAGATTAAACTAACTAAGCACTGGAACTGGTATATCGATATCATACTTCAACAAACAGATGGTGGCGCACCGGTTAAAGTTCCCTTATTATTTACAAGAAACAGGATCGCATTTGAAGGGAATTTTTTCAAAAATCTTGATCTCAGCACAGGTCTTGATATTAGATATTACACAGCCTACGATGCATATAATTATTCTCCGGTTGTTGGACAGTTCTTTACCCAACAAAATCCTATTAGTTTAAATAATAAACCTGATGTAAGTGCTTTTTTGCATGCCCGTATCAAGTCATTCACGGCATATATTCGCGCCGAAAACCTAAATGCTGTTAACTTTGCCAACGGGTTCGATTTTACAAACAATAATTACGCAGTACCGCGTGCATACGCCTACCCCGGTTTCATATTCAGATTGGGCATTTCCTGGAATTTCATTAATTAGTAGATTGCACTTATTAACAATTAATAATTGATAATTATTCTACCTTTGGGACTGACATGAAAAAAATCATCATAGCCGTATTAGCAATTCTGTACATGGGGATGTCCTCGGGTATTGCTATGGATATCCATTATTGCATGGGTAAGGAAACGAGTGTTGATTTTTATAGTAAAGGAACGAAAGATAGCAAGTGTGATAAATGTGGAATGAAACACATGAAAGGCTGCTGTGGTGAGACACACAAATTTTACAAGCTAACTAATTCACATAAGAGTGTTTCTAACGATATAAATTTTACTCCCACTGTAATTGCTATTTTAATTACATTCCCTTTATCTGACTATAATTTACCGATAGCTATTGCTACACAAACAGCAAATAATTATTCTCCTCCTGATTATGCACGTCCTTCCTATTGCATAATG
>Ga0206994_1075_pt1 | contig 20853 bp, 19 predicted proteins | sample Alteio_BWMinCont_4_FD_153485 | JGI IMG/M metagenome (GOLD analysis project Ga0206994, IMG submission 153485) | Enriched cells from forest soil in Barre Woods Harvard Forest LTER site, Petersham, Massachusetts, United States -... | ecosystem: Environmental > Terrestrial > Soil > Temperate forest >...
GTAATAGAAAACACCAGCTTTAACCAAAATTATAAGGTTCTTGAAGTTCCTTTGCCCGATTCTATGAGCTTTGCAGGAGAACTTGTTCCTATGAATCATTTTGGGGTAAGAGAAAACCTGGAACAGGAAATGCTTATAAACACTTATTGGCAGTCTCAAACCATGCTCACTTTAAAGCGTGCCAATCGCTATTTTCCGGAAATAGAGAAAATTTTAAAGAAAAACGGTATACCGGAAGACTTTAAATATCTTGCCCTGGCAGAAAGTGGTTTCAACTATAAGGTTTCACCGGCAGGGGCTTCAGGATTCTGGCAAATACTTAAAACTACTGCACAGGCAAATGGGCTGGAAGTAGGTAAGGATATAGATGAAAGGTATAACCTTGAAAAAAGTACCGAAGCTGCCTGCAAATACTTTAAAGAAGCGTACGAACATTTCCATAATTGGACCCTTGTGGCGGCTTCCTATAATATGGGGATGGCAGGTGTTGCCAAGGCGGTAGAACTTCAAAAACAGGGAAGCTATTATGATTTAGGACTAAATATGGAAACCTCACGCTATGTGTATAGAATACTTGCGTTAAAGGAAATTCAGTCAAATCCGCAAGCATATGGATTCTTTGTTAAACATTCTGATTTATATCCTCCTGTGCCTACAGTTAAAATAGCAGTAGACTCCTCCATTGATGATTTAGCTACATATGCCCTTACTATGCGGGTTAATTACCGGATATTGAAAATATTGAACCCCTGGCTGCTTACATCCAAGCTTCCTAATCCGGATAACGAAACCTATGAAATTTCTTTACCCAAAACAGATGCTGTTTTTATGGATTTAGGAGAAAACATAGTATATAGTGATAGTATCAAACCAAATCAATGCCTTGTAGATACTTCTGCCCAAGCTCAAAGTCAGTGTTCCTCCAAAATATTGGTTCATATTGTAAAGGAAAATGAAACGGTTGAAACTATTGCCAAAAAATATAATGTTTCCACACAGCAATTATGTTCGTGGAACTCTATTACCGACAGCACCGCATTGCGAAAAGGGGATGAGATTATAATATTTAAAGATACAAAATAATTATTCCGGAGTTAGCAGGCTTTTGTGCGGCCTATGCCATAACACGTATTCTACACAGCTTGCTAAAAAGGGTTCCATTGCTAAACTCTAAAAGTGTTCTGTAAAACGTTTATTTAGACTAACTTGCGCGCCCCAAATTTTGGATATAGCTGAATATTGATGACATCTGCAAAAGAAAATATTGTTGAAGACGAATTTATTGAAATAGTTGGCGCACGCGAGCATAATCTCAAAAACATCAATATTACTATTCCCCGCAATAAATTGGTGGTAGTAACGGGTTTGAGCGGCAGTGGTAAATCATCGTTGGCATTCGATACCATTTATGCTGAGGGACAACGGCGCTATATTGAAACATTATCTGCCTATGCGAGGCAGTTTTTAGGCAGCATGGAGCGCCCCGATGTGGACAAAATAGAAGGGCTGAGCCCGGTTATTTCCATTGAGCAAAAAACAGTGGGAAGAAATCCCCGTTCAACCGTTGGAACTATTACAGAGATATATGATTTTCTCCGCTTGCTTTTTGCCCGGATAGGAGAGGCCTACTCCTATGTTACGGGAGAAAAAATGGTGCGCTTCTCCGAGCAGCAAATTATAGAACTGCTTGCGAAGAAATATGACGGGAAAAAGATTCAATTACTCGCCCCGGTGGTAAAAGGAAGAAAAGGACATTACAGGGAACTCTTTGAACAATTAAGAAAAAGTGGCTTTTCCCGTGTACGGATAGATGGGGAATTAAAGGAGCTCCGTTCAGGTATGCATGCTGACCGGTATTCTATTCACGATATAGAAGTTTTAATAGACCGCATTGATGTTTCTGATGCTTCCAAATCGCGCATAGCAGAATCGGTTGCACTTGCTATGAAACAGGGTAAAGGAGTAATCATGGTATTGGATGAGGATAAGAAAATATCGCATTATAGTCGTTTCCTCATGTGCCCCACTTCCGGAATATCTTACGATGAGCCGGCGCCTAATCTTTTTTCTTTCAATTCGCCTTATGGAGCCTGCCCCAATTGTAATGGTTTGGGTGAAGTGTTGCAAATTGATGAGAAGAAAATAATTCCCAATACAAGCCTTTCTATAAATGATGGGGCTATTGCGCCAGTAGGCAAAAGAAAAGATAATTGGATATTTCATCAACTGGATGCTATTGCAGACAGGCAGGGTTTTACACTTGATATGCCTGTAAATAAGATTCCTCCGGAAGGTATCCATGCCATTCTTTACGGGACAGATGAAATATTAAAAGTGCGTGAAAATTTTCAAAGCAGTTCACATTCCTATGCTTTGAGTTTTGAAGGCATCATCAACTTTATTGATCGCCAGAGGCGTGATACAGATAGCCCCGGCATAGCCGAGTGGGCGGCAGAGTTTATGAATAAAGCTGTATGTCCCGAATGTAAAGGAGCCCGGTTAAAAAAGGAAGCCCTCTATTTTAAAATTGGAGATAAAAACATAGCCGACCTGGCAAATCTTGATACCCGTGTGTTATATGATTGGATAGTGAACTTCGAATCGAAATTGCAGGGAAAAAATAAAGTCATTGCAAAAGATGTGATGAAAGAATTAAGGAGCCGTACCAAATTTTTATTGGATGTAGGTATTGACTACCTAACATTGAATCGCAGCGCTAAGACTTTATCAGGTGGCGAAGCTCAAAGAATAAGGCTCGCAACACAAATTGGGTCGGGTTTGGTAGGTGTATTATATATATTGGATGAGCCAAGTATTGGGCTTCACCAGCGCGATAACCACCGCTTAATAGATGCATTAAAAAATTTGCGTGATGGAGGCAATTCCGTAATTGTGGTGGAGCATGATAAAGATATGATGCTGGCTTCGGACTGGATTATTGATATAGGTCCGGGTACAGGCATGCATGGCGGCAACATAGTGGCGCAAGGCACTCCTAAGGATTTTCTAAAGCAACCTACACTAACAGCAGACTATCTTTCCGACAAGAAAAAAATAGAAGTACCTAAAACACGGCGTAAAGGCAATGGGAAAGAAATTGTACTAAAAGGCGCAAAAGGAAACAATTTGAAAAACGTAAATGTATCGTTCCCTCTTGGGAAATTGATTTGTGTTACGGGCGTTTCCGGCAGCGGCAAATCTTCACTGGTAAATGAAACATTATATCCGCTTATAAGCAAGCAACTGTATAGATCAGGAGCTAATCATCTGCCATATACATCTATACAGGGCATTCAACATATTGATAAAATTATTGAAATTGACCAATCTCCGATAGGGCGTACACCCCGTTCCAACCCTGCTACTTACGTCAACCTTTTTGCTGATATACGCAATCTATTTGCCTCACTGCCCGAAGCAAAAATAAGGGGCTATATGCCCGGAAGATTTTCATTCAATGTGAAGGGCGGTAGATGTGAAACATGCCAGGGAGCCGGGCTTCGTAAAATTGAGATGAATTTTCTTCCGGATGTATATGTGGTTTGCGATACCTGCGGAGGCAAGCGCTATAACCGCGAAACACTGGAAGTGCGTTTTAAGGGAAAATCAATTAACGATGTGCTCAACCTGACAGTTGAACAGGCCGTAGATTTCTTTTCTGAAATACCACACATTACCCAAAAAATAACCACACTTAATCAAATCGGGCTGGGCTATATTACCTTGGGACAGTCTTCCACTACCTTATCGGGTGGAGAGGCCCAACGTGTAAAACTGGCAACCGAGCTTTCTAAAAAAGGTACGGGCAATACACTTTACATTTTAGATGAACCGACTACCGGCCTGCATTTTGAGGATATTCGGCTATTGCTGGACGTATTGAATAAACTGGTTGACTTTGGCAATACAGTTATCGTAATTGAGCATAATATGGATGTAATTAAGGTAGCGGACTATATTATTGATATGGGCCCTGAAGGTGGAGCGAGAGGAGGGGAAATTGTAGCAGAAGGCACGCCCGAAAAGGTAGCAAAGAACAAAAAGAGCCTTACTGCCGTATACTTGGAAAAAGAGTTAAAATAAAATCACATATGGCTGAAGAAAAAAAAACCAACTAATGGCTATAAAGAAAGGTCCTGGAATGAAATAAAAGCCATTGATTCCTGGCAAATATTCCGAATTATGTCAGAATTTGTTCAGGGTTTCGATACCATGGCGAGAATGGGTCCCTGTGTTTCCATTTTTGGCTCGGCACGCACAAAGCCGGGACATAAGTATTATAAGCTGGCTACGGAAATAGCTTTTCAACTTACCCGCCACGGATATGGTGTAATAACTGGCGGCGGCCCCGGCATTATGGAAGCAGCTAATAAAGGTTCCCAAGCCGGTGGAGGGCGCTCCGTAGGGCTGAGTATTTCATTACCAACCGAACAATTAGACAATCCATTTATTGATGCAGACAAGCTGTTGAAATTCGATTACTTTTTTGTCCGCAAGGTAATGTTTATGAAATATGCCCAGGGATTTGTTGTACTTCCCGGCGGATTTGGAACATTGGATGAGCTTTTCGAAGCTATCACACTTATCCAAACGAATAAATCAGAGAGTTTTCCTATCGTTATGGTTGGTAAAAAATACTGGGGGCCTTTAATGGATTGGATAAAAAATACCCTTATCAAGCAGGAAAAGAATGCGGATAAAAGAGACCTGAACCTATTTCATTTGGTAGATACCTCTGATGAAGTAGTACAGGTGATAAATAATTTCTACAGCAAATATATGCTCAAGCCAAATTTTTAGGAAATTAGTCTTAGCAGGAAATAGTATATCCGGATTTTTTTAACTTCCCTTACTTCGTTTTTATATTCAGCGTATCCAGCAAGTGGTTATTCTGGTCTACAAAGACGTAAACATCCTCGTTGGTTTTTTTCATGAAATATTTTTCTCGTGCAAATTTTTCCAGGTTTGCCGGATTCGTCTGTAATTCCTTTAATTGCTCAGTTGCCATTTGGGTCTGTTTCTGGTAATAAATTTTTTGTGCCTTCATTTGCTTTTCTTTTTGTGTAAGATGTATATCGTAAATGATGCTGGTTTGGTCGAAAAAAGAAATCCAAAGAATAAATAACAGAGTAGCCGTAATGTACTTATTACGGAATATTTTGCCCAATTTTTTTAAATGCTCTAACATTGCCAGATGAACTGAAAAACAAATTTACACGTAAAAACAGGGGAAAGATAAGGCTACTTAGCCATCTTTTCAACATCTTCTTCCACAGCCTTAACACCGGGAAGCTCCTTACCTTCAATATATTCTAACATTGCTCCTCCACCGGTTGACACATAACTTACCTGGTCTGCAAGGTTATATTTATTAATAGCAGCCACCGAATCTCCTCCACCTACTAATGAGTAGGCTCCCTTTTTCGTAGCATTTACCACTGCATGGGCTATGGCCACAGTGCCTTGTTCAAAATTGCTCATTTCAAATACCCCCATAGGCCCATTCCATAAGATGGCATTGGAAGATTCTATCACGCGGGTAAATTCTTTTTCCGTTTCAGGGCCTATATCCAACCCCAGCCATCCGTCAGGAATAGCATTAATAGCACAAGTCTTTTTATTGGCATCATTGTTAAAGGCATCGGCAATTACCGTATCGGTAGGGATGTAAAGATTTACTCCTTTTTTCTTCGCCGTTTCTACAATTTGTAAAGCGGTTTCTATTTTATCGGTCTCAACAAGCGAGCTTCCCACTTTTCCACCTTGTGCCTTGATAAAAGTATAAGCCATTCCCCCGCCTATAACCAGGTTATCTACCTTGTCCATTAGGTTTTCAATAATGGCAATTTTGCCCGATACTTTCGCTCCGCCTAATATGGCAGTAAATGGTTTTTTAGCTTTAGTAAGTAAGTTTTTTATGCTTTCTAATTCAGCTGCCATGAGGTAGCCAAACATTTTATCGTGTGGGAAAAACCGGGCAATAACAGTAGTAGAAGCATGTGCCCTGTGAGCTGTTCCAAAAGCATCGTTTACATATACATCGCCTAAGGAAGCCAGTTCTTTTGCAAAGCTTTCTGTGCCTGCACTTTCCTGGGCATGGAAGCGAAGATTTTCAAGTAACAGGGCTTCTCCCGGTTTAAGTGATGAGGTGAGAGTTTTAGTAGCAGCCCCAATGCAGTCATTAGCAAATTTTACATCCATTCCTAAAAGCTTATTTAATGTGCCTACAATATGCCTCAACGAATATTTGTCTTCCGGTTTATCTTTTGGTCTGCCCAAGTGAGACATGATGATAACCGAACCTCCATCATTCAAAATCTTTTTCAGGGTAGGGATAGCAGCCCTAATGCGGGTGTCGTCCGTTACATTGAAATTGTCATCCAGCGGCACATTGAAATCTACACGTACAAGCGCTTTTTTATTTTTAAAATTATAGGAATCGAAGGTTGTCATGGATAAAATGTTGGGGGTTTAGGGTCGCAAAGGTAATCCAAGAAATTAAACAGGAAAATCTCTATTTTTTACGTTTCAGGACTATACACTTAAATCGTAATGTGGCGGGAGAATTGGTGGCATTTGATAGTATCGTTATGGTCCTGTTCTGCCTGTCCATGGCATCGTTTGTATGAAAGATAACTGTAATTACTCCCTGTTTACCCGGCAATATAGGCTCAATGGGTTTATCAACCACTGTACATCCACATTCTACTTTTGCATCGGTAATTAGTAAGGGTTGGTTCCCTTTATTTGTGAAAGCATAAGAAAAATGAAGTGTATCACCCTGTCTTACAAAACCCAAATGGTGAATAGTTTTTCCAAAAGATACGACAGGCTGTGCTATACAAGCAATCCCCGAAAACAAGAATAACAGGACAATATAAATACGATGTTTCATTTTGTCGGGTTATCAAAATAAAAAGTCTGCCAAACTATTGCTCGGCAGACTTTTTGTATAAGGAAATACCAAGATTAGTGTCCGGCAGTGGTTCCGGTGCTGGAAGGGGCACTGGTTCCGTTAGAAGGTGCACTTGGAGTTGGATCAGGCAATACATTACCATGAATAACTAAAACCTTGGTAGAAGGATTAGCATTGCTGGTAAGCGTTACAGTCTTGATAAACATTCCTACGCGGTCAGTAGCATAGTGAACTTTAATTTCAGATGTTTGACCGGGTTGGATAGGTTCTTTTGGTGCGGTAGGAACTGTACATCCGCAGGAACCATGAGCTTCCTTGATGATTAAAGGTTCTTTACCCACATTCACAAATTTGAATGAACGGTATCCGTCTGCATTATGGGGTATGGTGCCATAGTCAATGGTGTCGCGTTCAAATTTCATTACAGGGGCATTTGGGTCAGTGGGCTGGTCTTGCGCAACCAGGTTACCTGCAAACAAAAGCCCTGAGAGAAGTGCAATAGATGATAGAAGTTTTTTCATGATTGAGTTGAATTGTTGTTGATATTAGATTACTGATTATCCCAATTGTTAGAGAACGGAGCTCCACCGGTATTATTGCCCGGGTCGGTAGGAAATGCCGGAACCGTAGGTTTCGGATTTACCTTGCCTTTTATGGACAAAATTACCGGAGACTCTTTTGCATTCGAAGTGATAGTTACTGTTTTTTGAAATACCCCCGAATGATTATGAGTGTCATAGGTTACCTTAATAGTGTCCTGCTTGCACGGATCAACCGGATTATGCGGCCACTTAGGTACTGTGCATCCGCAAGAGCCATGAGCTTCCTTTATTACCAAAGGTTCCTTGCCCGTATTAGTGAAGAGGAACATATAGGTTCCGTCCCCATCATGCTCAATAGTTCCGAAGTCATGATCTTTGGTTTGAAATGTCATAACCGGGGCATTGGGGTCAGCCGGCGGCATAGCTGAGGCAACAGACGTTTGTGCCTTAGCAAACACACAGGCTACCAATAAGGAACTTGCTATAAGTATCTTTTTGTGCATGGCTTTAACTCTATAACTTCGCAAATATAAGCATTATTTGCAAAATTTATGGGCAGATAACATTATTTAACAAGGCGAGGATAGGGTGTCTATCTTGTTTGTAATTTGAATTAGAAACACAGCAAAAATTTAAATGCTCAACCGTGCCTTGCCTACAAAGGGGTTATTCACTTTTTCATACCCAATGGTAGTTGGTAAGCCATGCCCGGGATAAACTTCTGTCTCGTCGGGCAGTGTAAAAAGCCGGTCCTGTATATTATGTTCAAGGGTCTCATAATCTCCCCCGGGCAAGTCCGTTCTGCCAATGCTTTCCCTAAAGAGTGCGTCTCCGCCCCATAGTATCTTTTCTTTGGCATTGTAAAAGCATACGCTGCCGGGGGAATGTCCCGGGCAATAAATTACCTCAAGGGTAATACTGCCCAAGTGTATCTTTTCGTGATCTTCCAAAAATCGCAAAGGCTCGGGTGAAGGAGTGGCATCAACTCCATATATTCTCGCTACATCACTAAGACTATGTAATAGAGTAAGTTCATTACGGTGTAAAATGGGGCAAGACCATACTCCTGGTGCATAAAGTGGTTACCCAAAATGTGGTCAATATGGCAATGGGTATTAAGTAATAATACGGGCTTAAGCCTTTCAAAACGTATAAAACCTGCCAGTTTATTACATTCTTCCGGGGTACTGCAGCCGGGGTCGATAATGGTTGCTTCTTTATCGCGGTTGTATATAATATACGTATTCTCGGCAAAGACGTTAAACGTAAAGTGCTTTTGACGTGTCATAATAGCGCAATATCGAGGCAAATTTACTATTTTAGCATTCTTATTGACGGACACCGTGTACCCAGGACGAAAATACTTCTTTGTAGCAATTTTAATTTTTTTCAATTTCCAGGGATTTTGCCAGTTCTATGGCGGTTCGCAGATGCCCTTTGGAAAAAACAGGATAAAATATGACAACTTCATTTGGACCTATTATAGCTATCCTAACTATAAAGTCTATTTTTACCAGGGAGGAGAAGAGCTTGCAAAATATGTAGGCGCAAAAGCTAATTCATATATCCGGGAAATCTGCTACTATATGGACTATCAGACCGATAAGCCTATGGATATAATTATTTACAATAAGCAATCTGAATACGCCGAAAGCAACATTGACTTAAACCAGGACCAACAATACAACACGGGTGGAGAAAACCATATTGTATCGAGGAAAGTGGTAGTTTATTTTAATGGAGACCACCGCAACCTTGACGAGCAGGTAAGGCAGGGCATTGCCGAAGTTGTTTTCCAGGAAATGATGTATGGAGGCAGCTTTACAAATGTTATTAAAAGTTCGGCATTATATAATATTCCCCCCTGGTTCGAACAGGGCTTTGTGCATTATATGGCTTCGGGCTGGAACCCGGAGATAGACGGATATGTGCGTGATGGTATACAATCGGGCAGGTACAAAAAATTCAACCGCCTCACCGGAATTGACGCTACCAATGCCGGAATTTCCATTTGGAACTATATTGCCCAAAGCTATGGTGAATCGGTCATTCCGCAGGTGTTGTATCTTGCCCATGTAAGCCGTAGTATTGAAAATGCCTTTCTCTATGCGCTGGGCACATCTTTAAAATCCTTTACCAATGACTGGGTAGCGTATTATTCGGCACAGTATAAAAAGGAAAATGTTAGGGATGAACTTCCCGATAAGCAGCCTGTTATTTTAAAACCGAAATCGAACACCAAATACTATAAAATGGAAGCAAGCCCCGAGGGAAGATACATTGCTTATGCCACTAATGAGTTGGGGCAGTCCAGGGTGTGGCTTTATGACAATCTTACTAAAAAACGAAAAACCGTACTTAAGCAGGGTCAAAAAATCGGGAGGGTATATGATTACTCTTATCCTCTGATAACCTGGCACCCAAGCGGAGAAATATTTTCCATCATTATGGAATCGGAAGGTATGCTGAAGCTATATACCTACACTCTTTCCAACCACAAGCTGGAATGGAGGAGGATTATGAACTTCCAAAAAATAACAGACTTTTCCTATTCCGATGACGGAACCAAATTTGTTATGTCTGCTGTGCAGAACGGGCAATCGGACATATTCATTTTCACCGCTGCTTCCAATGCGTACGAGCAGATTACGAAGGATGTGTACGACGATATGTCGCCACGATTTATTGACAGGTCTTCGAAAATTGTATTCAGTTCAAACCGTCCCGATGATTCTTTAAAAAGCCCCGGTGATATTAAAAAAATGCAATCGCATTATGACATTTTTGAATATAACCTGCGGACTCGTACAAAAGTATTAACAAGAATTACAAATACTCCCGAGGTGGATGAAACTTATCCTGCGCCCTACTGCCCGGGATATATTTCTTATCTCAGCAATTCCTCCGGTGTGGCGAACAGAAGCATTGCACGCATTGACAGTTCCATAAGTTTTGTTGATACATCGGCTCACTACAGGTATACGGTACATTCATTTATCATTACTAACTATAGCCACAACATTATTGAACAGGATGCTTCACCATATTTACGGTATATGACCAGCATATTTTATAGTCATGGAAAATACTTTCTTTATAAGGACACCCTGCCTGAAAAGCTTACCGATGTTATGTCACTATCACCACAACCCACTTCCTTTATGCAGCAGTATTTGATTTTGGGAAGAAGAAAAAGCTTTGATGATTCTATTGCCAGGTTGGCAAAAAGAGATACTAATGCCATCTTGATAAAATATTCCATAGAGCCGGAGAAAAAAGCCCCGGAGAAAGACACCACAAAAAATCTCCAACCTATTGCCGATACAGCCCCGGCGCAGAAGAATCCATATCATACACCTGTAAATATCAACTCCTATTCTTTCGATGAACCTCAAAATACTCCTACCCCTGTACTAAAAAATATTCCTACTCCCCCACCTGCTCAAAATGCAGTTACAAGCCCTGTAAGCAAACCGACAGAATCTGTTGTAGTAAGGGACACGGGAAAAAAGCATGTTCTTGTCCAAGAAAACTACTATGTAAGTTTTAAACCAACCTACATTAATACGCAGTTAAATAATACATACACTTCCAGTTTATATCAGCCATATATACCTACCTCCAGTTCATCTTTGATAGCTCCCTCGCTGGGATATAATGTCTCGGTAAATGGGCTCGAAGATTTATTTGAAGATTATAGTATTTCGGGCGGGGTGCGAATGGATTTCGGGTTTAGTAACACCAATTATTATTTAGACTATAATGATTTATCAGGAAGATTGGGCAAGGAGTTAATTCTTCAGCGGGGTGCATTTTTAGGTATTGCAGACGGAGATAACATTGCTAATTTTTATTGTCTTGATGCAACGTATAAACTGAAGTGGGGACTTAGTGAAGTGGCCCGCCTGGAAGGAAGTGTGGGGATTCTTGATGAGAAGGATGTAACGCTTGCTATGGATGTCCCCAGCCTGCAAACTCCGGCAACATCTACTTACAGGCCACATGCTGAATTAGATTATGTGTATGATGGCACTATTCCTGCAGGTCTTAATATTTATTCAGGATTGAGAGCAAGGGGCTTTATGCAATATTATGAGGATATGAGCCAGGTGAAAACAGGCTCCATGTATATTTTAGGAATGGATGTTCGCTATTATAAAAAAATACATCGCGAGTTAATTTGGGCTAACCGCTTTTCGGCTGGCACATCATTGGGACAGGAACACTTGCTTTATTATTTGGGCGGGGTTGAAGGCTGGTTTAATCCCAGCTTTAATAATGTGGCGGGAGCAACCCCCGGACAAAACTATGTTTTTCAATCGTTGGCAGAACCGTTGAGAGGGTTTGACCAGAATGTACGCAATGGAACAAGCTTTATGCTTTATAATAGTGAAATACGTTTTCCCGTTTTCCGTTACCTGATTAATCGTCCCATAAAATCAGACTTCTTTAATAACTTCCAGTTGGTTACCTTTTTTGATATAGGAACAGCATGGACCGGTGCAACGCCCTATTCAAACGTAAACTCAATCAATAATACGGTAGTAGGTGGCGAGGGTAACCCGGTTACCGTTATTATTTCTACCCAGCAATATCCATTCGTGGAGGGCTTTGGCGAAGGAATCCGCACAAGGATACTTGGGTATTTTGTAAGACTTGATGAAGCCTGGGGAATAGATAATGGAGCTATTTCAAATAGCCCCGTTACTTATTTCTCTTTTAGCTTAGATTTCTAAAAGCCCTTTCTTAGTCTAAAGGTACAACATCCAGCACCATAAAAGAACCGGGCTTCATTTTAGGTTTTGGTTTATCGTTATCTGTAGCAGGAGGAGCCGGCATAAATTCTGCGGCCGGTAAATAAATATGATGTGTCTTCGTATTTAATGCCATTGTTTTTGCTCTTTTTTGGGTAAGAACGTTTTCGAGTACGCTAAACTTATCTCCTTTTTCTTCCTGTACCACCGTTAAAGTTCCATCTGCATTTGAACTATAAACACGCATCTTTTCAGGATCAAAGCCGGCAGCATCAGGTCCGTCTCCAATAGGTACAGTAGTCACTACTTTGCCATTATCGGCATTTAATATTACCATCTTATTATTTCCACAAACGGCAAATAGCCTGCGGTTCTTTTTATCTATGGCGAGCCCGCTTGCTCCTTCTCCCGGTGCAATAGACCATTCGTGCAACACTTTCATGGTACTTGCATCTATCTCTACCAAGGTGCTCTTGTCTTCGATATTTACATATAATTTGCCTGTTCCGTCAGTTACACAAAATTCAGGCCTTCCGCTTAGCGGAATAGTTCCAATTTCTTTATTTGTTTTTGCATCTATCACAGTAGAATTGCGCGTTTTCCCATTAAAAGTAAATACTCTTTTAGTAACATCATCATAGGCGATAGCATCGGGATTCAGGCCTGTGATTTGAATTTTTGTAATGGTGGTATTTGTTTTCAAATCAAAAACGGTAACAGAAGAATCCTTTCCATCGCTTATAAAGCCTTTTCCTAAATCTTGTGCCAGTGCAATGCCATGAACCCCTTTTGTGTTAGGGATTGTACCAATCACAGTAGAAGTATTCAGGTCTATAACCTGTACGATGGTACTATGAGATATATAGAGCCTGTTTGATTGTTCATCGGCTACCAGGTAATCCCAACTGCCATTGCTATCAACATGAATTCTGTTGGCAATTTTATAATGTGAAGATGTTTCCTGTGCATGAATAGTAGTTATTCCTAATGCAGCGACAAAAATTCCGGTTAATAGTGTGGTTTTCATAGGTGAGGTTTTTATATTGGCCAAAAATAAAATTTCTATGCTACCTATATATTAACTTTGCAAAAAAACTAGAAATGAGCACAGCCGAAACGGTAATAGTATCTCCTATGGAATTCTCTACCAGCGAAACACAACAAATGATAGCCGATACCTTGCGTAAGTTTGGGAAGGAATATATACTGCCACATATGATGGAGTGGGACGAGAGCCAAAAATTTCCTGTAGAAGTATTTAAAAAACTAGGTGAGCTGGGATTCATGGGCGTGTTGGTTCCGCAGGAATATGGAGGAGCCGGCTTTGGCTATTTTGAATATATCACTGCTATTGTTGAAATATCGAAGATAGATGGCTCTATAGGGCTTTCCTTTGCTGCCCATAATTCTCTTTGCACCGGACATATTATGCAATTTGCGAGTGAAGAGCAAAAGAAAAAATACTTACCCAAACTTGCCTCCGGAGAATGGATTGGAGCTTGGGGATTGACTGAAACAGGAACCGGTTCCGATGCCGGTAATATGGCAACCACGGCGGTAAAAGACGGAGACCAGTATATTATTAATGGAGCGAAGAACTTCATCACCCATGGGATTTCGGGGGATATTTCCGTAGTAATGGCAAGAACGGGAGAAAAAGGTGATTCACATGGAATGACGGCATTTATTGTTGAAAAAGGCACTCCGGGTTTCACCAGCGGTAAAAAGGAAAATAAACTTGGCATGCGTGCTTCGGAAACCGCTGAACAAATATTTACCAATTGCAGGGTACACAAAAGCCAGGTTATAGGTAAGGAAGGAGACGGTTTTGTCCAAGCCCTTAAGGTGCTTGACGGGGGAAGAATATCTATTGCGTCGTTGGCATTAGGCATTGCTAAAGGTGCATTGGAGGCCTCAATTAAATATTCCAAGGAAAGGAAGCAATTCGGAAAATCTATCAGTGAGTTCCAGGGCATAGCTTTTAAGATTTCAGATATGGCAACCAAAATAGAGGCTGCCGAATTACTCATTTACCAAGCCGGGGACAGGAAAAACAAACACCTTAGTGTAACTAAAGAAAGTGCTTTTGCCAAATACTATGCATCTGAAATAGCTACCGAAGTGGCAAATGATGCAGTTCAAATTTTTGGAGGATATGGGTATACCAAAGATTTCCCGGTGGAAAAATTTTACCGCGATGCCAAACTCTGCACCATAGGCGAAGGTACTTCTGAAATTCAGAAACTGGTTATTGCCAGGGAAATACTGAAGTAAAAAACTGGTAACATAAAAAGTATAAATTTGCTCCAATAACAATGAAAGAATATTAACCTAATAAATTTAGAAATTATGCCATTTACACTCCCGAAACTCCCATACGATTACAAGGCTTTGGAGCCTCATATTGATGCAATGACAATGGAAATTCACCATACCAAGCATCACCAGGCATATATCAATAACCTTAATAATGCTATTGCCGGTAAACCCGAAGAAAGCATGAGCCTTGAGGAAATCTGCAAGAATATTTCCAAATATCCTCCTGTGGTAAGAAACAATGCAGGCGGAACGTACAATCACAATCTTTTTTGGACCGTTATGAAACCCAACGGTGGTGGAGAACCTTCCGGCAAATTGGCAGATGGTATTAATTCAGCGTTTGGTTCATTTGCTGATTTTAAAACCAAACTTGCTGAAGCAGGAGCTACCCGCTTTGGTTCAGGATGGGCCTGGCTTTGTGTTGCAGGCGGTAAATTAAATGTATGTTCCACTCCCAACCAGGATAATCCCTTAATGGATGTATCGGAATGCAAGGGAACCCCTATTTTGGGTATGGATGTTTGGGAACATGCGTATTATTTGAAGTATCAAAACCGCAGGCCCGATTACATTGCCGCTTTTTGGAATGTAGTTAACTGGGATGAGGTTGCAGCCCGTTTGGACGCTGCTAAGTAAGTTCTCCTAATCCTCAATTTTTTATTTATGAAACAATACACTTGGTTATGCATATTAAGTGTATTGTTTCTTTTTATGTCCCGCCAGGTAATGGCAATTACTATCCCTGCCGGCAGAATTTCTTTTGAAATAAAACAACCTGCTGCTAAGTCTTTTCCGGCACATGGCGATACTATAAAAGCAGATACTGTACATCATAAAAAACACCGTATAGTTGCAGCCCTGCTGGCATTTCCATTGGGTGTATTTGGACTGCACAGAATGTATTTGGGTAGCCCGGGAATAGTTCCGTTTATTTATGTTGCTACTGTGGGAGGTGGGTTAGGTGTGCTGCCCTTTATTGATTTTGTTGTTATACTCCTTTCAAAGGATAGAGATTTTCATGCGGTGTATACCCATAACAAGCACCTGTTTATATGGCAGAAAAAGTGAGTTTTTGTTTGCCGGGGTAAGCCCATAAATTACTGCTAAGAATCAGTTTGTTTTAGATATATGATAAAGATTATACTATCATTTACTGCATTTATTTACCTTTGCCCCCTCAAAAAATAAAACCATGGCTAAACCTGCTAAAAAAATTGCCCCGAAACATTCCCATAAACCACTTAGTATGTATGCGGCTGTTCTTGCCCGCTTTAATGAAGCCGCTGAAATCTACAACCTTCCGACTGATATAGCTGATGGCCTTCGTGTACCACAAAAACAGGTGAAGGTTTCTATGCCTGTTATGATGGATAATGGAAAGATTCAAGTATTTGAGGGATATCGTATTATTCACTCTACGCATTTGGGCCCTTCAAAAGGCGGTATACGCTATGCCATGGACGTTAATGATGATGAAGTGAAGGCATTAGCTGCCTGGATGACCTATAAATGTGCCGTTGCCGGGTTGCCATTAGGCGGAGCTAAAGGCGGGATAACCTGCGACCCTCGTAAAATGTCTGCCGGGGAGTTGGAAAGACTTACCCGTGCATATACGGTTGCTATGTGTGATGTTTTTGGTCCTGACCGCGATATTCCTGCCCCTGATATGGGTACAGGCAAACGCGAAATGGCTTGGATTGTAGACGAATATTCAAGGTTGCATAAGGGATATTTTCCCGGTGTAGTTACGGGTAAGCCTATTACCTTGGGTGGTTCAAGAGGACGTGAAGCTGCCACAGGCAGAGGCGTTATGATTCACACACTGGAGGCTATGAAGAAAATTGGCATTGACCGTAAAAAGTCAACTGCCGCTGTGCAAGGCTTTGGTAATGTGGGTGGATTTGCCGCACAATTGTTGCGTTCGAAAAATATTAATGTGGTTGCCATATCTGACTATACAGGTGCATTTTATAATGAACGTGGTATAGACCTCGATAAGGCACTGCAACACCAAAAGAAATATAACAACACACTGGAAGGATTCCCGGGTGGTGAGTTGATTACCAATGAGGAACTCCTTACCTTAAATGTAGATGTATTGGTTCCTGCAGCATTGCAAAACCAGATTTCTGCTGAAATAGCCCATAATATAAAAGCCAAGCTTATTGTGGAAGGCGCTAATGGCCCTACCGAAGTAGAAGCTGATGAGATACTCCATGATAAGGGAATTACCGTGGTGCCGGATATTCTTGCCAATTCGGGCGGTGTTACTGTTTCTTACTTTGAATGGGTGCAAAACAAGCAAGGCTATTACTGGAAAGATGAAGAAGTGAACAACAGGCACGATATATATATGCAACAGGCTTTTGAACAGGTTTGGTATAACTCCAAGCAGTACAAAACCAACCTTCGCATAGGGGCCTATATTACAGCTTTTAAAAAGCTGGAAAAAGCTATCCGATACAGAGGAATGTATTAATAGAAAAGAGGGCTTGAACAAAGCCCTTTTTTATATCCCTTTTTTACTCATTTTCAAAAACGGTTATGTCACGGTTTTTTACGGAACAGGAAACGTGACATAAGGATAATAGGGGCAACTAATCACCATTAGGGACAATGAAAATAGAACAAACAATTAACGGTAAAACTGAAACAATAGAAAATGTGCCTATGACATTAAAGTTTTTTAATGATAACGGTGATGAGGATTTTTCTATTACCATGACTCCGCCCGTCTTATATCAGATAATAAACGAGTTTCACTCTAAACGTACTCCCATAACAAGTGCGTATAGATAAGATGTATACCAGGAATGGTTGGGTATGGGCTTTTAGGCTTAGAAAGAAGGGACGAGGATTGCACTATGTAACTGACTACATAAATCATCCACAATCCGGTCAGGAAGACCAGAATTTGATAAAATCTCCATTTCGTAAACGTATATCGGCTTTTTTTGAACTTTTACAGGATTGGTACTTATTTCAGTTTGTTCCTCTCCGAAAAAGTACGGACCCTCAGTTACAACGAAATTAACACTTTCAAAGTTCTTTTGGTGAACAGCTTTCATAAAAAAAATATGTATAAATTAACCGAGGAAGAAAAAAAATGGAATCGGGAATCTTGGGAAAGACAGACTAAAGGAATGTCTGTCGGAGATATAAAGAGACTTATTTTAATCCTAAAAGAGCTTGCTGGAGCTCAGGAGATGAATCAGCCATCTGGATATAATGGTCAACCATTACATTTTTACGGTTATTCACTAAACTAAATATAGTTCGAAATGATTTATATAAGGAGATATTTTACAGGAGTCCGAACTATTTATACTTTTGAAAAGTCTTCACAAAATGAACATCCTGATGTATCTCGCTTATTAATTTTACAACCTCCAAAAGGACATTCTCGGCAACACCCACTTTTTTTAGAATTAGGAAGCAATAGGATTGGGATGTTAAAATTGTTGGCCTTATGGTTTCGGCTCCAATTTCATATATACCCACTCGAACATGGTTTATTAAATCATATTGAGAAAATATATCCCGATATTGATTGGGCAGTTTGAGGACTTTTTTAACATCAGGCCAATTGTTAAATGCAGGACTATCTAAAGTGAAAGAAGTATACTTTTTTATACGTGCATTTTTTATGTCTATTTCCTCTATCATCGGGAACATAACTGAACAACAGTACTCAAACCTAATAAATTTGGGACTCGCAGGACTTGTGGGACTTTGGCAAAAAGGCGACAAAAGTCATACGTGTCAAGCAAGTCCCAAAAAGGGAAACAATAATATGTTCTAAATTTTCCCGCGGGAGTTTTTCAGTATCTGGAGCAATATTTCTTTGGCACGATATAATTGCCCTTTCACTGTGCCGATGGGGATATTAAGATTAGCCGAAATTTCTTCGTAGGACCATTCTTTAAAGTAGCGCAGTTCGATAAGCTTTTTGTAGCGGGGCTTTAACTTATCCACTACTTCGTGCATAACTTTTATTTTTTGTGCTTTTATAAATTTCTCTTCCGGGTCCAGGTAGCCTGACTTAATATCCATAGTAACCTCGTTACCCTCTTCGGTTTCAAAAGCATTATCAATAGAGAGGGGTTTTATTTTTTGCCTGCGCATGTAGTCAATGCAGTTGTTGGTGGCTATGCGGAAAAGCCATGTGCTGAATGCATAATCGGGAGTGTAATGAGCCAGGCTTTTAAATGCTTTTCCAAAGGCTTCCATAGTAAGGTCGTCGGCATCATCCTGGTTTTTCACCATTTTAAACATGGTATAATAGATAGCATCGTAATAGCGCTTTAACAGCTCTGTATAAGCTTTCTGGTCGCCTGCGGAGGCCTTTTGCACCAATGTATAGTCATAATATGCCTTCGCGGAAAGATATTCTAAGTTTTCCATGCCACTTTTTTAAATAATAGATTGGATAGTGCTACCAGAGGATAAAAGAAAAAAAGTAAGAGCCATTCGGTTAATAGCGAATATACGAATAATTTTCTTTCGCCCAGCCTGCTCATAGCCTTTTGCTGAATAATTAATTGAATAATAATATAGGCTCCTATTATTGCGAGGGCTATGTAGCGGAAGCGATACGAGAATAAAAGTGGCACAGAAAAGAGCCAGAAAAAATATTGGGAAAAAGTAAGCAAGGCGAGTATAAACTTTGAAAATGGCCTGTAGTAGCGGGATGTAGATACATGCCTGCGTTTTTGGTCCAGCCATTCTTTTAAATTCTTTTTAGGCTCCGAAAATGTTATGCAGTCTTTTCCTGCTGCAATACGGGTATTGAAGCGGGTGGCAGACTTGTTTACAAATAAATCATCGTCGCCGGACGGGATTTGGGAGAAGGGGGAGAAGCCTTTTTGTTTCATAAAAAATGATTTGCGGTAAGCTAAATTGCGCCCTACACCCATATAGGCCATCCCGGCTACTGCGAGCGAAAGATATTGCAATCCGATGCGGAAAGTATCCATGCGTATCATTTTATTGACAAGCCCTTTTTTATTAAGGTATGCTCCGTAACCGAGTACAATTTCTGTTTTCTCATCAAAAGTTTGCATCATTTGTGTGAGCCAGTCTTTACCTGCCGGAAAGCAATCGGCATCCGTAAAAACCAGGTGCTCATACTGGGCAGCTTTAATAGCTATAGTCAGCGCCAGCTTTTTGCCATGTTTATATACCTCATCTTCTTTTATCTCCATAACTTTAAGGCGGGGATAATCTTTTTGCAATTCTTGTAAAGTGGCAGGGGTACTATCCCATGAACAATCGTCCACAGCAATGACTTCAAACACCGGGTAATCTTGCTCGAGCACCTTTGTAAGATTGTTTTTAATATGAACCGCTTCGTTTCGTGCACATATAATGACAGATGCAGGAGGCAAGGCATTGGTTGAAACAGGAGTTTTATTTTTCCCGAATGCAAAGCGGAAATAGGCTATCGCACAAAAAAACAGGTAGATAGCAAAGCAAAAACACAGTAACCCAAGCACTATTTCAGCCACCATAAACAGTTAAAAAATGTAAATCATGCAAAACTACTTCAGTTGACTGGACTATTCCTTTTACTTTTGGCATCATTTCAACAAAATAATTAACAGCGGCTTTGAAGTTTAAGTTACAGCATACCGACCCACATACAAAAGCAAGGGCCGGAGTAATACATACGGCACATGGGGATATTGAAACTCCTGTATTTATGCCGGTGGGAACGGTGGGCTCGGTGCGGGGAGTTTCCCAGACTGATTTGCTGGATGATATTAAAGCCAGGGTTATTTTGGGAAATACCTATCACTTATACATCAGGCCGGGCATGGATGTATTGCAAAATGCCGGTGGGCTGCATAAGTTTATGAACTGGCACAGGCCTATTCTTACGGATAGTGGGGGGTTCCAGGTATATTCACTTTCGCCTACCCGTAAAATAAAAGATGATGGGGTGGAGTTCACATCTTATTTAGATGGCTCCAAGCATTTCTTTACCCCAGAATTTGTGTTGGATATTCAACAAACGATAGGGTCTGATATTGTGATGCCCCTGGATGAATGTGTGCCTTATCCTGCCGAGCATAGTTATGTGAAGAAATCGGTAAAGCTTACCCATAAGTGGCTACAGCGTGCCAAGGAGTATCACGACAGCAAATCTTTATTGAAAAAGCAAATGCTTTTTGGAATTGTACAGGGAGGTGTTTATCCCGACCTGCGGGAAGAGTCAGCCAAATTTGTGGCTGATTTGGAATTAGACGGGAATGCCATCGGGGGCTTGTCAGTTGGCGAGCCTGCCGAGGAAATGTATGCCATGACAGACAAGGTAGTTGCT
>Ga0206994_1076_pt1 | contig 20803 bp, 16 predicted proteins | sample Alteio_BWMinCont_4_FD_153485 | JGI IMG/M metagenome (GOLD analysis project Ga0206994, IMG submission 153485) | Enriched cells from forest soil in Barre Woods Harvard Forest LTER site, Petersham, Massachusetts, United States -... | ecosystem: Environmental > Terrestrial > Soil > Temperate forest >...
CAAGGGCGTGTAAAAAATTAATCGGGATTATATTTACCAGGTTGGTATCGAGCATACTTGCCTGGTTAGTATCCCCTGTTCCTCCGGCCCCTATCACTATGTTATCGTAACAGGCATTATATGCGACTCTCCACATTTCATTCATTTTCCGGCTTCCGTCAAAAACGGCAAGTAAATTACCAACCGTGTTCACTTTTAATACCTGTGCAGAATCCGCCCAAAAACCACTGGTTATATAAGATGTACCCGTCCTCCTGTCCACCGCAAAATCGCCATAGTATGTGTTATTATTCAAAAACTGTGTGGCAGTAAATGTCCATTGAATAGATCCTACACTATTAAACTTCTCCAATTGAAAGGGCATTATTCCCCCATAGGCATATACGTTACCATGGTAATCATAACATATATCATAGGCCCTATCAAAAGTAACAAAGTTAGGGTCGGTTACCCAAGGGTCTATTACCAGGGTTTTACTTTTATCATATCCCTCTATTGCTTTAAAGGACTCTACATTGCTTGTTATATTACTCGATACAGCCACATTATCATTCTCGTTTAAGTAACTTGCTGACGGATAGTGGTCCGTCAATTCACCTATTCCGCTTTTTATTACAATATCTCCATTTTTATTTTGATACATACTTTTGTCGCCGGAATACATAAGTTTTACTAAAGACAAGTCTGCACCGGGATGCACAATTAAAGAATATTCTATCCCATCTTTTTTATCCGGGAAGCTAAACTCCATATCAATACCCGGGTATAGATTCTTATATACAATCTTTTTAAAGATACTGGCGCTTATGGTAGTATTCTTTCCTTTTCCATAAGCATAGTAATAGCTCAACTCTTGTTCAGCAACTACAGAAACATTGCTATTTGCCCCTTCCCATTTAATATTTAAATAATTTATAAGTGGCTTCGATGGTTTATCCTTTTCATCATTGTCATCTCCTATAGTCTCTTTTTTTCGCTGATACTCATCGTAACCGTATATTATTCCTTTCGTTGTAAAATAGGCCCACACATAGCCTATTTGTGCAGCATACAAAACCTTATCTTTCGTCTGAAGGCCATTATCAAATTGGCCCTTATTCTCTATAAATAATTTATGGTCAAAGGGCTTGGTTTGCCACTTTACCTGGAATTGATTTCCCTTCCCATTTCCCGTAGTCTGTGAAAAAGACACGGAACAATTCAAAATCAGGCTACAAATAAAAAGCACATAATTTTTTTTCATCTTTTTTATTACTTTACAAACTTATAAAAAAGAAGCACACAAATTTCCCCTATATGGATATTTATGGCTTTATAATTGCTTATACGTTTCTTTTATACTATTGGTTGGGTAACTAAACATTCAAGAAATACACTTTAAAACTATTTTAAGTTTTTGACTCTGCCAAAAGATTCACGAGATAATACCGGACAAATATGTCACGGTACTGCATATTCACAACAATCACAAAACCTGTACATTATAGATTTTACGTCACGGTATTTAAGTGCTCGTCCCCTACCCACTCCCTACCTATGAGAGGAAAATTGAAGTGGTAAATTGTATTGCAACTGCCTTATTATCAATAATTTTAAGAATAATTATTTGCATTACACTTACTATATACTTGCATGGCAAAAAAATATGTCACGGTTGCCAAAAAAATACGTCATGGTGAAAAGTTACCTTAAGTGGGTGGTTTTTTGAACATAATACCCTTATGTCATATTGCTCGTTCCGTGAAAAACCGTGACATAACCGTTTTTCGATTTAGCAAGATTTTGTTAATTTTTTTTGTAAAAAAACGATGTAGCAAAAGCAGGAAAAATTCACCGTTATTAACAGTCTTATTTCAAAACTAGCTAAACCGGGTTGTCCGGCTTAAGCTTGGATCTCTTTACTTTGTAGAGATGCAAGGACTTACAAAACTATTTTCCCGGGTTTTAGTGATAAGCATTGTTTCCCTATTGCTGCAATCGTGCCATTCAGGAAAACCTATTGCCAGAACGGAGACACCCGGCTCCCTCGAAACCAATTATATGCCTATCCCTGAGAACTCCCCTCATGGCAAGCCTCCACCTTCTTTGCGTAGCTCAAAGGTGGAAAGGGAAAGCACCATCGTTACAAAATATGCCGATATATTGGGCGTGCAAAAAAAGGACATAACAAACTACAAACTCTATAATTTTATTGATCTCTGGTATGCTACTCCTTATAAATATGCCGGAAGAACAAAAGCCGGGGTCGACTGCTCCGACTTAACCGCCCTCCTTTTCCAAAGCGTATATGACGTCACCATCGAAGGAAATGTCACCGAAATTTACAAGCAGTGTAAACCTATAAAAGCTTCCCGCCTGAAGGAAGGGGACCTGGTCTTTTTTAAAATAAACAGCAAATCCCTATCGCATGTGGGTATATACCTTCAAAACAACAAGTTTGTTCATGCAAGCATACACTCCGGTGTAATTATAGATGATTTGGGCGAGAACTATTACAAAAAGTATTTCTACGTGGCAGGAAGGCTGCGCCGTAGTTTCTTATGATTCCACCCTCTTGCCTAGTGCAGAATCATAGCCCTCTTTCAGTTCTCCTACATTTCCCAAGGACTCTCCGTCAACTACCATTTCATTACCATCCACAATTCCCAGGAAACTAAATTCAGCAGCAGAATCAAGCAAGAGTTCGGTAAATGCATCTTCATTTTCAGGTTTCACAGTAACAACAACCCTCGACTGCCCTTCTCCAAACAGGAAAGCATCTTTGCGAATGCTGCTATCCGTATCAATATCAAAACCCAGGTTTCCGGCCATTGCCGATTCAGCAAGGGTTACAAATAATCCCCCATCCGAACAGTCATGCGCCGATTCTATAAGACCCTTTTCAACCAGGTCTTTCACAGCAGACTGTACTCCATATTCTTCCGATAAATCAACATACGGAGCCGGGGAACCCTTTACATTATGCCAAGAATAAAGGTATTCAGAAGAATTAATATCGTTGCGGCACTCTCCTACCAGGTAAATCAGGTTGCCTTCATTTTTAAAATCTAAGGTCATAATTTTACTCTTATCCTTAACAATTCCCAACATGCCTATTACTGGTGTCGGAAACACAGGGCCTTCAAAAGAAGATTGATTATAAAAGCTCACATTACCTCCCGTTACAGGTGTATTAAATTTAGTACATGCTTCTCCAATGCCTTTTATAGCTTCCACAAATTGCCAGTAAACTTCAGGATTATAAGGATTGCCAAAGTTGAGGCAGTTGGTTATAGCAATAGGCTCTCCACCGGAACAAACAATATTACGGGCAGCTTCCGCAACAGCTATAGCTCCACCCTTATAAGGGTCGGCATATACATATCTCGAGTTGCAATCTACCTTTAAAGCAAGGGCTGAGTCAGTCTTCTTTACATTTACAATAGCAGCATCCGAGGGCTTATTTGAACTCATATTAATAGTGCCTACCATAGAATCATATTGCTCATACACCCATTTTTTAGAAGCAATATTGGGATGAGTAAGTAAGTATTGTGCCACCTCTTTATAATCAGTGGGCTCTTTTATATCATCCATATTGAATTTTTGAAATTCACGGTAGTACGCAGGCTCTTTAAATTCCCTTTTATATACCGGGGCGCCTCCACCCAATACCAATGTGGGGGCAGGCACATCAGCCACCAATTCCTCATCTACATAATATTTCAGACGGTCGCCGGAAGTTACTTCCCCGATTACGGCATAATGCAAATCCCATTTTTCAAGTACAGCTTCCACTTCCTTTTCACGCCCTTTTTTCACAATCACCAGCATCCTTTCCTGCGATTCGGAAAGCAGTATTTCAAAAGGCAGCATATTTTGCTGGCGTAAGGGAACTCTGTCCAAATGGATAATCATGCCACTGTTACCTTTAGCAGACATTTCAGACGTGGAACAGGTAATACCCGCTGCACCCATATCCTGCATACCAACCACAGCCCCGGTTTTAATAATTTCCAAAGAGGCTTCCAGCAGAAGCTTTTCCATAAACGGGTCACCCACTTGCACCGATGGAAGCGACTCCGCAGAGTCTTCCGTAATATCAGCAGATGCAAATGTAGCCCCATGTATGCCGTCTTTGCCTGTACTCGAACCTATAATATAAACAGGGTTTCCCTCCCCGTGCGAGGTAGCCGAAACCGATTCGCCCACCTTTAAAATACCCACTGACATCGCATTCACCAAAGGGTTCACATTATAACACTCATCAAAAAATACTTCCCCCCCCAACGGTTGGCACCCCAAAAGCATTGCCATAATCTCCAATGCCTTTCACAACGCCCTTGAGCAGCCACTTTGTTTTGTCAGTATTGATATTGCCAAAGCGCAGCGAATTCAATTGGGCAATAGGGCGCGCACCCATTGTGAAAATATCCCGGTTAATGCCACCCACACCTGTTGCAGCACCCTGGTATGGCTCCAGTGCAGATGGGTGATTGTGCGATTCTATTTTGAAAGCGCAGGCATAGCCGTTTCCAATATCTACCAACCCGGCATTCTCCTCGCCTGCTTTGGCAAGCAAGCCCTTTCCATCGCGAGGAAGAGTCTTTATCCAGAAAATGGAGTTTTTATAGGAGCAATGCTCACTCCACATAACTGAATAAATACTCAGTTCTGTATAATTAGGCACCCTGCCCAGTATAGTATATATCTGTTGAAATTCTTCCTCCGAAAGCCCCAGTTGTTTGGCTGTTTCCACCGTAACCGTTGGCTCTTTTACAATTGTTTCCATAGATTTAAGAATAGGGAAGGCAAATATAGATGAAGTCCGCACTCAACTTTAATTAAGTTTTCAACCACTAGTCTACATACAAAATGCATATTTGTAGAATAAAATAAAATTTTAACAGCCATGATTTTAATCATGGGTATATGACAGAGGAGGAAATAAAAATTTAACAGCCCACGATTTTAATCGTGGGTATATAAATAAATAAATAAAATTTCTAACCATTTTAATGGTTTGAAATTAAAATGCAATATGTCACATTCCTTCAATAAAATATGGTTGCACGTAATATTTTCTACAAAGAACCGGTATCCATTGATTAGAGCCAATGCTGAGGCTCTAATTTATCGGCACATGCAGGAACAACTGGCGGGATGGGGCTGTTTTGTTCGAGTCATTAATGGTATGCCTGACCATGTTCACTTGCTTTATCTACAAAACCCTAAAATGGCCGTGACGGATTGCATAAAACAAGTAAAAGGTAATACAGGGCACTGGATAAATGAACAGAATTTTGCTCCTGAAAAATTTGCATGGCAAACAGGATATGCTGCATATTCAGTTAGTGAGTCGCAAGTGGAAAAGGTTTATCAATACATCGTCAATCAAAAGCAACACCACCGAAAAAGAACCTTCCAACAGGAATACGAAGAGTTTATTTTGTCCCATGGATTATTAATTGATACTGAAAATGGTTAAAACCATTCGAATATGTCATTTTCTGTATGATAGCCCACGGTTAAAACCATGGGCTATGAAACTCCGTGTAAAAAATGCCTGATATTATTTTTTGCTCATTCTACATTTTACTTTTCTCTGCAATTATTTTATGGAGCAAGTGGTTCCGTGCGGGTGAGTTTAGCAATAAATATTTCTTAGCCGTATTTTATATCAAGCTGCTGTTTGGAGTAGCGCTGTGGTATATCTATACACACTATTATAAATTCCGGGGCACCAATGACATTTTCAAATATTACGACGATGCGTTGTTAATCTTCCACACGCTGCACACCAGTGCAAAGGACTATTTTATGATGATGACAGGGTTGGGAGATGCCGATATCCATTACCAGGCCATCCACAATGCCATGTACGATGCCTATGGCTCCACGCTCTATAATAACAGCCATTTCATTATCCGCCTCAATGCCTTCTTTATGCTTTTTTCTCAAGGACATTATGGGGTTCATGTTATTTTTATGTGTTTCATTTCCCTGGTGGGGCTTATTTATATTTACAAAACTTTTATCCCTTTTCTTGCAGACAGGGGCAAAGAACTTTTTGCAGCCGTTTTTCTTTTTCCATCGGCTCTTTTATGGAGCTCCGGCATCCTGAAAGAAGGCCTCGTTTGGTTTTCATTGGGGATAATTCTTTACCATTTTATTCCCCTGGCAAATGGTAAAAAAATTCAAGCAAAAAATAGTATTGCCATACTTATTGGCTTTATCGTTTTATACGAAGCGAAGGCCTACATACTTATTTGTTTATTGCCCTGTATGGTGACACACTGGCTTACCAAAAGGGTTACGTTCTTCAGCACCCACCGGCTTAGTACATATCTTTTGGTATTTATCTTGTACCTGGGCTCAGCATTCCTGCCACACTTGGTTTTACACACTAAAAATCCCCTCAAAATGATTGCCGACAAGCAAATGGATTTCAACCGTATTTGCATAGGCGGTATCTATCTCGAAAATACCAAAGACAGCAATAATTTTGCTATCATAACCGTCCCCGATTCGGTAAATCTGATTCCTCTCAATTCTCGTGCAGACAGCCTTTTGCATGAAAGAGGACTGCGCTACCTGGGAAGCTATCCGGTTGTAAATAAAGAACGGGCCGGTTCTCCCTTAATTTCATTTATGCTCCGGAAAGAAGCACCATTTTCCGATATGACATTGGGACATAAAGACACCCTGCACCGTACTGCGTCTGATAGTTCTGCCTATTGGGTTTATACCTACCTCGAAACAGCCAATAGCCGCGTACTGATTGAGCCTATTAACCCCAACAATATTCTCAGTCTTTTCTCACACATGCCGCAGGCTATGTGGTTATCTATGCTCCTGCCCTATCCCTGGCAGGTGCATACGGCAGTGATTGCCATTTACTGTTTGGAAAATATTTTTGTCCTGGCAGTATTTTTCATCGCCCTGTTCTTTATTAAGCGTCCTGTTCTTCATAAAGATTTGGTTTTGCTCTGTTTCTTTTACAGCCTTACCATGCTGATATTAATAGGTATGGTTACGCCCGTCTTTGGCGGGATTGAGCGCTATAAATCGGTGGTTATTCCTTTTATGTTTATTTTGCTTTTGCTTATCACCAAAAAGCCGCAAAAAATAAAAACACAAAATAAACCTTAATGCCGGGATTTTCAAAAAACTTATTCCGTAAAAAATCGCAGGAACAAATACTTGCCCAACTGGATGAGGACGAAAAAGGCATCAATGGAAACCACCTGAACAGGGTTCTTTCCGTGCGGGACCTCACTGCTCTTGGAATTGCGGCTATTATCGGGGCGGGTATTTTTTCAACCGTTGGAAAAGCCTGTTATTTTGGAGGGCCCGGGGTAGTTTTCCTGTTTATTATTACGGCCGTTGTTTGTGCATTCTCTGCTCTCTGTTATGCCGAGTTTGCATCCCGCGTCCCCATTTCGGGCAGTGCATACACTTATTCATATGTAGCTTTTGGCGAAATAATAGCCTGGATTATTGGGTGGGATTTGATTATGGAATATGCCATTGGCAATATCGTCGTAGCCAATTCATGGTCCGATAACTTTACCAGTTTCCTTGACAAGCTAAACGTGGGACTACACCAGCGTTTCCCCAATACGGCTATCAGTTTTCACATTCCTGAATATCTTTCAACCAGCTTCCGCCAGATTTATTTAGCACATAATTCTTTTGTCGACCTTACTGCCAGGCACCTGTCTGTTCCGGCAGATGTAGCAACCATGAATAACCTTTGGAATGCTGCCCCGCATATAGGCTCTATTCCGTTTATTATTAATCTGCCTGCCCTTGTAATAACTTTCTTTATAACCTGGGTGGTATTTGTCGGCATTCGCGAATCGCGGACATCCAGCAACTTTATGGTGGCATTTAAACTTATCGTCATTATGCTCGTTATTGCCATTGGCCTGTTCTATGTCAATACCGCCAACTGGACTCCTTTTGTACCTCATGGCTTTGGAGGCATTATGCGGGGAGTATCAGATGTATTCTTTGCCTACATCGGTTTTGATGCCATATCTACTACTGCCGAAGAGTGTAAAAACCCTCAACGCGATTTGCCGAGGGGAATGCTCTACTCGCTTATCATTTGTACCATTCTCTATATTTTAATTGCCCTTGTGCTCACGGGTATGGTAAACTATACCCATCTTAATGTGGGAGATTTTCTTGCCGAAGCATTTAAACAAAGAGGTATGAATTGGCTGAGCGGAATTATTGCACTGAGTGCTGTAATAGCTACTACCAGTGTTTTATTGGTATTCCAATTGGGGCAGCCCAGGATATGGATGTCTATGAGCCGCGATGGTTTATTGCCCAAGCGCTTTTCAAAACTTCATCCCAAATATCATACTCCCGGCTTTTCCACTATTGTAACGGGCTTGATGGTTGGCATCCCTGCCCTATTCCTTGATTCAGATTTAGTGACTGACCTTACCAGCATAGGAACATTATTTGCATTTGCACTGGTTTGTGGAGGTATTTTGCTTTTGCCAAAAGAAGAAAAACAAAAAGGTAAATTCCGTGTACCCTACATTAATGGAAAATATTGGACAGGGTTATTGATGATTATTATAACGTGTGTTGCATTTCAATTTAATAAAGAAAAGTGCGATGATTTCCTCCACTCCCGTTCATTAAAGCCCGCTGATGAATTAGTAAGCTCACTGAAGCCAAGTGAGATACCGGAATTATTGGACATACTCTATAAAAAGACCACCATGCATATAACCACAGATTCAATAAGAAATCGTCTTTTGCAAATGAGCGAAGGCCAATATATCTCCACGGTTGCAAGTCTCAATATACCCGAAAATCAAAAGTATAGTAGCAAGTGGAGCGTATTTGCAGATAATATCACTGTCTGGATTTTTATTTTACTATCAGTTGTATTGACTGTGCTTAGCTTTATAAAAAATCTTTCTCTTATTCCTGTGCTGGGGCTTCTCTCCTGCTTCTACCTGATTACTGAACTGGGCTTAACTAACTGGCTGCGGTTTATTATCTGGCTCATTATAGGCATGGTTATTTACTTTACTTATGGTATCAAAAACAGCAAATTGAAAGGAATTTCTTAGATTTGTAAACTTACAGTCTCATTAACCTGATGCCCGTTAAGAAATTTTTCAGTTTAATAACCCTTTTTATTACCCTGGCAACCGTTGGATTTTGCCAGGCTCCTTTTCTCTATTTGTTTCACCCTGACCTCCCCGGTACCCCACGTGGCTTTGAAGATCCAACCACCCGTGTAGCTAAAACCAGTATTGATGCAGGCCTGGTTATTCCGGCTACCAGCGTAAAAGGGACTAGTGTTAACTATGTAAAGGGCTTTTCAGCAGGCCTGGGATATACCTTCGGCGTCATGGAGGAAATACCTATTCAACGGCATGCTTATTTGGTAGTGGGGGTTGAACTCTTGCAAAGCAGCCTTAGTTTTAATTCCTACTATTTTGCACCGGGCTATTCATTCCTGTACGATGGTTCGGAGATATACAACCATAGCGTTACCTTCGATGAAATTCATGTTCCCATCTTATACAAATTCCGCCTGGGCCCCGTCGACCGCAAGCTTCGCAGCATCTACATGACAATGGGAGCAAAGTTCCGGTATATTTCTTACACCAATTCCACTATCAAAAGCGATTCCTCAGGCTACCTGGTATGGGAAGGCCAAAAAGATATAACTACCCTTAGCCATATCTTCTCCCCGTTTGGCAGCGCTATTTTTGAAATAAGCTTAGGCTATCAGAAAAATAAGCCAAAGAGAAAGAGAAAGGGATGGTATATGAACCTGGAGTATAATTATGGCCTTACTTCACTGGTATATACGGGGAACAATAATGGCTCGAACGACATTACCTTCAAACTGAATACCATAGTATTTAAAATCGGGAAGCTTTTCTAAGCTTTCTGTTTCCGCTTCACGCTTTGTAAGGTGTTCTTTAGCAGTGACGCTATCGTCATAGGCCCCACACCTCCCGGAACAGGTGTTATGTAGCTGCATTTCGGTGCTACCTCATCAAACTTAACATCGCCTGCCAACCTGAACCCACTCTTCTTGCTCGCATCAGGAACACGGGAAATACCGACATCCACTACTACCGTTCCCTCTTTCACCATATCGGCTATAATGCTTTCTGTTTGCCCGGTAGCCACAATTAAAATATCTGCCTGTAATGTAAATTCTTTCAGATTTACAGTCTTGCTATGACATATCGTAACAGTACAATTTCCCGGCTTGGAATTCCGCACCATCAAAAGGCTTACAGGCAACCCTACAATATGGCTTCGCCCTACTACCACGCAATGCTTTCCTTCAGTTGGAATATTATACCGAGACAGAAGCTCTACTATGCCATAGGGAGTAGCCGGAAGAAAAGCGGGCATATTAAGAGCCATTCTGCCTAAATTTTCCGGATGAAACCCATCTACATCTTTACCAGCTGAAATGGCATTAATGACTTTGCTATCGGAAATATGTTTCGGTAATGGAGATTGAACAATAAAACCATCAATATCCGGGTCGTTATTTAGCTCATATATTTTTTCTAGTAATACAGATGCCTCAATAGTATCGGGCAAACGAACCAGCGTAGATTTAAATCCAACCCGTTCACAGGTTTTTATTTTGCTGCCTACATAGGTTTCGCTGGCAGGATTATTCCCTACTAAAATTACAGCCAAATGAGGTGTCTTTTTATTTTCTGATTTTAGCTTCTCAACATCCGCCTTAATCTCTTCTAAAATCTGCTCCGATATTTTTTTGCCATCTAACAGTTGCATCATCCTACTCTTTAAATAATATTTTTATCTGCCGAAGGGCATTTTTCCCATCATTTTCATCATCCCCGACATAGCCTGTTTATTATTAAACATCTTCATCATCTTCTGCATATCTTCAAACTGCTTAATCAGGCGATTTACATCCTGTATAGTTGTCCCGCTCCCTGACGCTAGTCTCTTTCTTCTGCTGCCATTAATTATCTGGGGATTTAACCGCTCCGCAGGTGTCATAGATTGAATGATGGCCTCGGTTTGTTTAAATGATTTTTCATCAATCTCGCCTTCTTTAGCAGCTCCTCCCATTCCCGGAAGCATGGAGGCAATATCTTTTATTCCTCCCATTTTTTTTATCTGCTGCAACTGTTGCAGGAAATCATTAAAGTCAAACTGGTTCTTGGCAATTCTTTTCTGCAGCTTTTTGGCTTCTTCTACATCAAACTGTTCCTGTGCCTTCTCTACAAACGAAACAATATCGCCCATGCCAAGTATCCTGTCGGCCATACGTGCCGGATAGAACACATCCATGGCATCAGGCTTCTCGCCTGTTCCCACAAATTTGATGGGCTTATTTACCACAGCTTTAATAGTTAACGCAGCTCCGCCTCTTGTATCACCATCTAACTTGGTAAGCACTACCCCGTCAAAGTCGAGCCTGTCATTAAATGCCTTGGCAGTATTCACAGCATCCTGCCCGGTCATGCTATCCACTATAAACAAAATTTCCTGCGGATGGATGATCTTTTTCAATTCGGCAATTTCATTCATCATCTGCTCATCCACCGCAAGACGCCCTGCAGTATCAATAATCACCACCGTATTTTCATTCATCTTTGCCTGTTGAATAGCAGCTTTTGCAATATTTACAGGCTTCTTTTCATTTTCATCGGCATATACTTCCACACCCAGTTGGCTGCCCAAAGTCTTTAACTGTTGGATAGCCGCAGGACGGTACACGTCGCACGCCACTAACAAAGGGTTTTTACCTCTTTTATTTTTAAAATAATTGGCAAGCTTTGCTGAGAATGTTGTTTTCCCCGAACCCTGTAAACCCGCCATTAATATAACCGTTGGGTTAGCAGAAAGCTCCACCGTAGTTTCCTGGCTACCCATAAGGTCGGTAAGTTCTTCATGGGTAATCTTTATCATTAACTGCCCCGGCGAAACAGCAGTGAGTACGCTTCGGCCCAAAGCTTTTTCCTTTACCTTTTCAGTAAAATCTTTGGCAATTTTATAGTTTACGTCCGCATCAATTAAGGCACGGCGTATTTCTTTAAGGGTTTCTGAAATATTTATTTCGGTAATCTTTCCCTGTCCCTTGAGCATTTTAAATGCTCTTTCCAACTTTTCCGATAGACTGTCAAACATGGCTAAAATAGAGCTGCAAAGGTAAGAAACTGTTTAACTTTCGGCAGCCTGAAAATATTTCCTATATATTTGAACCATGCCAGCGGGTAAAAATACAAGCAAGCCTAAGCAAACCCCCATAAAAAAGGCTATAAAGCCTGCACCTGTAAAACAAAATCCCAAAGATTCTTTACGCAAGTACCTTTTCCCGGGTATTACAATAGTTTTATGCCTCTTGCTTTATGGTAACACTTTCAATAGTGATTATACCGAGGATGATGCTATTTATACGAAAGAAAATGTATATGTAACACATGGCTTTTCAGACGTAAAGTATTTATTTACTAAGGGCTCCATGTACGGCTGTGGCAGAGATAATGGCTCCAGCTACCGCCCCCTGGTCCTGCTAACGTTTATGGCCGAAACCAGCTTTTTTGGTTTAAATCCCCATGTGTTTCAACGGTTCAATGTTTTATATTTTATCCTCACCTGCCTGGTATTTTTTCTTTTTGTGCAAAAGGTCTTTCAGAAATACAACCCGGTTGTACCTATGGCTGCCACCTTGTTATTTATTTTTCACCCCATACATACTGATGCGGTTGCTAATTTTAAAAGCAGGGATGAGATAATGACACTCTTATTCGGACTTCTTTCTTTCTTTTTGCTTTTACGATACATGGGGAAAAAGAAACGCACAGATTTTCTACTCTCCATTGCCTCCTTTGCCTTTTCCTTACTTTGTAAGGAAACTTCTGTAAGCTATTTGCTCATTATTCCTCTGGTTCTTTATTTTTTCACCTCATCCGACTGGAAAACAATTCTCAGGCTTTCACTTCCCTATGTCGGAGTAATTCTTGTCTATTTATTCATCCGCGAAAAGATTTTTGGCAGCGTAACCTCCAATGACCAGATAAGCATCATGAATAATTCCCTCATGGCAGCAAAAAATACTATGGATATGTATGCTACCAATTTTGTTATGATGGGCAAATACCTTTCCCTGTTATTTATCCCGCATCCTTTAAGTTGGGATTATTCTTATCCTCAAATCCCTATAGTGTCCTGGGCTAACCCCCTTGCAATAATCTCTTTATTAGTTTATGTTGCAATAGCCATTTTAATAATCAAATGGTTCAAAAAGAAATCAATTTATTCTTTCTCTTTGATTTTTTATGTAGCTACTCTTTTCCTTACTTCCAATTTAGTGCTAAAGTTAGCTTGCAGTTTTGGGGAACGGTTTTTATTCTCTCCTTCTGTTGGGTTTTGTATGGCAATGCCCGTCCTGCTTGCAAGTGCTTTAAAATTAAACCCGGGCGATAAAAAAGGCAATAAACTTACTATGTACTATGGCATAACAGGGGCCGTATTGCTTATTTATACCCTTATCCTTATCCCCCGCAACAGTGACTGGAAAAATGATTACACCTTGTTTAAATCAGGCATTGAAACCTCGCCCAATAGCGGCAGGACACATGGTGCACTGGCAAGCATCTATATGGACACCGCACAAGCTGTACAGGACCAGGCTAAGAAAATACAATACTTCAATCTTTCGGCACAGGAGTTTAAAAAAGTTACAGAGCTTTTTAGCATGGACCCTGCCGGATACTACAATTTGGGAGTATGCTACTATGGCGAAGGCTACCAGGATAGTGCTATACAACCTTACAAAAAAACCCTGGAGCTTGCCCCAAAATATACCATGGCTTCCAATAATCTGGGAGTAATATATTTTAATAAGGAACAATATGATTTGGCTTTACAGTACTTCATGATGAGTTATAAAGTAGATTCTAATGACCTTAATACACTGGTAAATATTAGTGTATCGTATCAAAATGCAAAAAACTATCCGATGGCACTTCATTACGACAGCGTGATACGAACGAAATATCCCAATTATAAGCCAATACTGGGCAATCTGTGCCAAATTCATAACACAATAGGAATGCGATATATTACCACAAATGAATTGGATAAGGCATTTGATGAATTTTCCCTGGCACTGAAATGCGACTCTAACTCAGCTAATGTAATTGGCAACATTGGCGTATTTTATGAAAAGAAAGGGAATACAGAAAAGGCACGAATATTTTTTGAAAAAGCACTCTCCAAGGACCCGACGAATCAAACTTTTGCAAGGGATTTGCAGTTATTAAATACAAAATAGAAAGGGGTTTTATTCACCCTTTAATTGAATCTTTTCATTGCAAAACTCAAATTCTTCCTCCCTATTATTAGAGAAAACAAGAATAGTTTTGTCTTTTGCATAGGTGCCAATCATCTCCTTATACCATTGAACTGATTTGGCATCCAATGCTGTTACAGGCTCATCCAATAATAAAAGTGGTGCATCTGTTAAGATAGCGAGAGCGAGTTTTACCCTTTGTCTCATTCCCGATGAAAAATTCCGTAAATGTTTTTCACCGGTATGCTCCAGTTCCATAAGTTGTATGGATTCCGCAATCGACATTTTATTTACAAACGGCTTAAACTTTTTATGGAATTCTATAATTTCTTCCAATGTAAATTCCTCCGGAATATCCAGCCAGGGCGCCGAAATAGCTATATACTGGAATATTTCTTCGGGCTTAGTCTTTTTGTTATTTATAGTATATTCTATTGCCCCCGCTGAAAGACTCGCAACACTTGAAATTATTTTTAACAAAGTGGACTTGCCTGAGCCATTTGGCCCTAACACCACATATTTTTGGCCTTGTTTAAAATTATATGAAAACTCACGGAAAATCCAGTTTCTCCCGTATTTCTTGCCTGCATTTGTCAGTGTAATATCCAATGTTACAAACAGTGGTTTACTTGCTTACGGTACCCGGTTCTTTTAGCCTGCTTACCGGACCCTTCATAATTCCGTCGGGGGAATTATTAATAAAATCAATTATATGTCGCTTCTCTTCTGATTCCGGTATTTCCGTTTCAATAGCTTTCAATGCTGTCGCAATATTCGAACCCATAACATATAAAAGGCGATACGTGTCTTCAATTTGCTTAATCGTTTCAGCGCTGAAACCTCTGCGTGAAAGGCCCACCGTATTTACCCCGATATAAGAAAGCGGGTCACGGGACGCCTTCACATAAGGCGGAACATTTTTCCTAACCTTCGAACTACCTCCCAAAAACGAATGCATCCCAATACGAATAAACTGCTGTACCATGGAATAACCTTCCATGATTACATAATCTTCAATATGCACATGTCCTGCTAAACCACAATATCCCGAAAGAATAACATGGTCCCCAATTACACAATCATGTGCTACATGCACATAATTCATAATAAGGCAATGGCTGCCTACTACTGTTTTCCAGTTCTGTTTTGTAGCACGGTGAATGGTACAATATTCGCGAATGACCGTATGGTCGCCTATTTCGACAGTAGTCTCTTCTCCTGCAAACTTTAAATCCTGCGGAATGGCACTTATAACTGCACCGGGAAATATAGTACAATTCTTCCCGATACGGGCACCCGGCATAATAACAGCATGGCTCTGAATAATACTCCCCGAACCTATCTTTACGTTATTGTGTATAACGGCAAATGGCTCAATGGTAACATTTTCACCAATCTCTGCGTTTTTATCTACGTATGCGAGTGTCGATATCATCTCATTCAATCCTGCTTAATTTTTTCAGATTTCTTTTCAGTAGCGCTTCCATTTGTCTCTTTCACTTTGACGATTTGCGCCATCATTTCCGCCTCGGTTGCAATTTTATCGCCTACATACGCTGTACCTTTCATTTTAAAAATGCCGCGCCTTACAGCTTCCATCAATTCCAGGTGAAAGATAAGTGTATCGCCGGGAACAACCTGGTTACGGAACCGCACATTATCTATCTTCATAAAAAATGTCAAATAATTTTCAGGGTCAGGCACTGTTTTTAGTGCAAGGATACCTCCCGTTTGTGCCATAGCTTCTATTTGCAGAACGCCCGGCATAATAGGGTTTCCCGGAAAATGTCCGCGGAAGAAGTCCTCATTCATCGTTACATTTTTTACACCTACTACATGGGTGCCGCTTAATTCCAATATTTTATCTACCAGCAGGAATGGAGGGCGGTGTGGCAGCAGGTGCATTATTTCAGTAATGCCTATCAAGGGTACAACATTCGGGTTATATTTCCCTACACCCTTTTTAAATCTGTCCTTCTTAGCCGCTTCTTTCAATTTTTTAGCGAACGCTACATTGCCTGAATGGCCGGGTCTTGCAGCCAGTATATGAGCTTTTATCGGCATCCCAACCAAGGCAAGGTCGCCTACCATATCCAATAGTTTATGGCGGGCAGGTTCATTATAAAAATTAAGCTTGGTATTATTTAGTATGCCGGGATATTTTATTTCTATTCCTGTTTTATTAAATACTTTGGCGAGATAGTCCAATTTCTCTTTAGGAATTTCCCTGTCAACTAATACAATCGCATTGTCAAAATCCCCGCCTTTAATGAGGTTATGCTTAAGAAGCATCTCCAGCTCGTGCAGGAAAACAAAAGTACGGCAGGCAGCTATTTCATCTTTAAATTCGCTCACCTTGTATATGGTAGCATGTTGTGTGCCAAGCATAGGTGAATTATAATCCACCATCACGGTAAGCCGGAACGTATCCTGCGGAACAGCAAGCATTTCTATATGGCCCGGAGCATCCTCGTAGGTAAGGTTATCTTTTAATTCAAAATATACACGGTTAGCATCCTGCTCCACTATGCCGGCTTTTTCAAGAGCCTGTACAAAAAGCTTAGAGCTCCCATCCATAATGGGAACTTCCGGCCCAGATACTTCTATCAACGCATTATCAATTTCTAATCCTACCAAAGCTGCTAAAAGGTGTTCAGTAGTAGCAATTTTAGCACCATTTTGCTCCAAGGTAGTTCCCCGTTCAGTATCAGTTACATTATCTACGTCAGCATCTATAATGGGCTCACCGGGTAAATCAATCCGTTTGAACTTGTACCAATGGTTAACAGGTGCAGGCTTAAAAGTTATGGTAGCCTCCATTCCTGTATGTAAGCCCCTGCCTTTCAAGCTTACAGGTGTTTTAATAGTTCGTTGTTTTTCGCTCATGTCTGTGGCTATTAGCGGATAGCTATTAGATTTTGCAGGTACAATAATAAGTCTTTTTGTCGGAATCTACTTTGAAATAGTAAGGCTTTCAATTTTTGATTCCAGTTCCTGTATCTTTTGGCTCAGTTCAGGAAGTCGTCTGAAAATAACATAGGCCTTTTTATAATCGAAATGGTCAAGAGCGGGAGAGCCTTGTATAGTACTGTCATCAGTCACATTAGAACCAATACCCGACTGAGCAGCTATTTTCACACGGTTACCTATCGTAAGGTGGCCTATGATCCCTACCTGTCCTCCAATCATGCAATCGTTGCCAATTTTAGTTGACCCTGCAACTCCTGCCTGGGCTGCAATCACTGTATTCTCACCAATCTCCACATTATGCCCTATTTGGATAAGATTATCGAGCTTAACACCTTTACGTATAATTGTAGAACCCATAGTAGCCCTGTCAATGGTAGTATTGGACCCGATTTCTACATTATTTCCAATAATTACATTACCAACCTGGGGCATCTTGCGGTAATTATTTTCACTGTTTGGAACAAACCCAAATCCGTCGGAACCCACTACTACACCCGAATGAAGTGTGCAGTTATCGCCAATAATAGAGTCCCTGTATATTTTTACGCCCGGATAAATAATGCAGTTTTTCCCGATTTTACAATTCTCGGCTATGTAAACATTGGGATAAATCCGGCTGCCACTAGCTACATCTGTATTTTCTCCTATATAGGTAAATGAACCCACATACACATCTTTGTGCACTGTTGCTTTAGGAGATATATGTACAAACTCTTCAATCCCCGATTTGGAGAACTGCTGTTTATGATAGGCTTCCATTAGGATAGTAAATGCCTCCCGTGAATCACTTACTTTTATCAGGGTTGCTGTACCCGGCTTTTCATCTGTTATCCCCTCACTGATAATAATGATAGACGCATCGGTAGTTTTAAGATAGGGAATATATTTAGGATGGGATAAAAAAGTGAGGGAACCCTTTGTGGCTTCCTCAATTTTCGAAAGAGTGTTCACTTTTACAGAAGCATCGCCTTCAACCTTTCCGTTTACTAATGCAGCTATCTGTTGGGCAGAGAATTCCATGCCGCAAAAGTAACACTAATTATTAAGAGAACACTCCCCCCTGTTTATATTTATGAGCCACAAATTGTTAGAATGTGGCTCCAAACCTCTAAAGAGTTATTACTCTGTTATCTCCTGATAGCTCCGCCACTTCCGCCAAAACTTCTTGCGGGTTCCGCTGGTTGCAGTGCCGGATGATAAGCCGGTTCGGGAGCCGGCGCAGGGTGATATACAGGTTGGGCTTGCTGCCAGCTGCCACTGTGGTAAGATTGCGCTCTTTGTATACTACCATAATTATATGCCGGTTGGGGTGCACTTCTTGACTGCGACTGCACCCGTTGAGATTGAGCTTTTTGAGGTACTACAGCCGGTTGCCTTGTATAGGGTTGCCTTACATCAGGAACCTGCTGTTCTTCGGGAACTGTTGGCGTAGCTTTAGGGCTGTTAAGTAAAGAATACTTATCAATATTTTTTGCGAGATAAGCATCCCGTGTCTGCGGATTAACCACTCCGTTTTTATTCATTACTTTCTCGTTCAATTCACCAAGTTCTCTGATGGCAGCTACCCTTGTGGCATCACTGTGTACAAAATGAGCAGGCAAGTATTTCCGGTTAGCCTGCACCCAGTTGTGCACCACCTCCCTGCTGAGTGTATTTAAGCGGTGAGGCCCATAATAATGCTGGATGTATGCAGAACCCAAATGCGGGTACCTGTGCCAGTGCTGGGGACCCCAGAAATACCAATTGGTAAAGTAATAAGATGGAAATCCAAACACAACCATGTTACCGTGAGGTCCATAATAAAAGCCCCAGTCATACCAGTAAGGATACGGATACCAATAGGCATAGGGGTACCATGTAGGGTAACCAAACCAATAGGTATAGGGATATACCGAACTATTACTCACCTCGCCGGAATCCACGGGCGCATCCACATCATTTTTAGTGTAGCCATTATCTGTTGCATATTCATTAGCAGCTTGTTTCAATTCATTTTGCGCATCCGAATCTTTTTGCAGGGTTTGTTTCCAATCCTGCAGTTGTTGGGCATTTATGCTTGCTTGCACTGCGGCAGTCGAATCGCTCTTATGCATTACCCGTTCGGGGTCGCGCTTATAATGGTCTCCTACACGCACCGAAAGGCTCAAATGGTCATTCAGCAAGGAAATTACTTCCGGCAACTGGAGAAGATCGGTAAATACTTTCTGAACATCGGCTGGATAAGAAGAAATAAGAGTATTAAACTGGTCGTTAGTTTGATTTTGCAAGTCCTCCACCTTTTTTAAAAGGTCATATTCATCCCTGCCATATTTTAAGCCTACCTCATGTATTTCAGCAGGATAATCGTTAAGGATGGCTTCAATATCTTCCTCTGATTTCTTGCCACCATCCACCAACCTCGAAATTAAATTGGGGTAGCGGCTCATGTTCCATATATCTTCCTGTTTTGATTGGGAATATCCACCCACAAGGTCAGCAAAAGCGCCGCTGGAGTTTTTTTGCAAACTTGCCATATTTACAATAACGGCAGGGTATTCGCAGGCAGTAAATATCTCCCTACGAACGGAGTCAGGATACAATGCCAGGGCATTAATTGCCGCTGAATCTTCTTTTGTCCATGGGGTGTGTGATGAAACTGACTGCCCATTTACCCCTACCAGGGACAAAGCCAGCAGAAATATCAAAATAGGTGTTTTCATAGGTCATTTATTGGAGTTGTTACCGAATTAGACGTTGCCCCTTAGCAGTTTATTGCGTTAAAAAATGTTATTGGGGTTGTAAAGGTATACTCTTTATTATCTACTTTCACCTCTCAGTGTATATTAAAAACAGTTCTTTTAGAACCTAAAGTCATTTTGTCAATAATTCCACTTGCCCTTGTATCACTATAAGCTATAATAACAAAAAATGAAAAAATACCTTGTTTTATTTATCATACTTACAATAAGCCTTGCTGCACATACGCAAGTAGTTATTCCCTTTGGTGGTTCAACTCCCCCAGCAGAACCTAAAGAAAAGCAATGGAAAGAATTAATAAAGAAAAGTTATGTACTTAACTTTCGTCATTCCGTGAGCGACAGTGTCGAGGATACTATTTTAATACACGATGTAATCTTAACCCATTCGGATAACTATAATTATTGTGTTCCTTATAAAGATGACTCGACAAGAATTGCAATTGCAATAACAAAATTGAAATCACAAAAGGGGTATACTATTACTGTTTACAGGATAAAAGGAAGCATAAAACGTATTTCAAGGTATGATAAAAACCTTTTACCATCAGGGAAATGGATAGAATACTCTGGTAAATCGGTAAAGGCGATTGGGGAATATAAAAATGGCAAGAAGATTAAAAAATGGAAATACTATGATTCCGATGGGAACAAAACACTTACAGAGATCTATGGAAAGGACGATATGGTTCTCAAGAAATATCCCAGTCATACAAAGTAACTTGTTGAATAGTTCTTTCTGTGATATATGTAAGGTTTATTCATAATTCTGTAAGGATTC